>Ga0116231_10004950_pt1 | contig 26651 bp, 13 predicted proteins | sample S1TSphgellanicum_2_FD_89695 | JGI IMG/M metagenome (GOLD analysis project Ga0116231, IMG submission 89695) | Host-associated microbial communities from peat moss isolated from Minnesota, USA - S1T2_Fd - Sphagnum magellanicum MG | ecosystem: Host-associated > Plants > Peat moss > Unclassified... | reverse complement strand
TCAGCAGCAAAAAGAAATGGACTGTCATGAACCCCATCCGGCGCCAAATGAAAAAACGCAACCCATCCAGTGGACAGAACGGCCAACTGGTGCATTGGTGGCTGTTAATTCACTCTGGCCCTTCAATAGTAGCACACAACGTCACTCCCACCTCCCTAACACTTGCAGTCCTGACCAATCAATTCTTGAAACAAATGAACTTTAATGAGAGGAGAGAGTGTTACAAAGGAGAAATGCAAAATGGTGGCACAAACCCCTAATTTTAAAAGTCTCTTCCAATGTTTGGCTACTATGTATTTGATTATGGACTAGGCACCCATTGAGAGGGAGCTTATTACTGAGAATCCTTGATGTGTGATGTGTTGAAACTAATTGCAATAACCAGCACCCTCTCATGGTTACCAAACATAACCATCTCTCATGAGTATGGAGATGCCCTCTTTTCATGCATGCAAATAGTAATTATGCAATGTTCATCCAAGCATCAAAGAGTTATGGAATCATTCCAGACCAATGAGAGCCCAAGGTGGTACCATGTGGAACTAGTAGGTTGCTAATGAAAAGAGGTCAAAGGTTATGTATTTATATAACTTGCAACCTGACAGCTAATAAGAGCATCAAGATTCTCTTGAGGGATGGTTATAGGACAAGCCGTTGCCCCAGTTTGATATGCCAAACTAAAAATATGCACAACTTTTCATGTTGGATTTCCAACTGACTTGCAACTGCAATAACACTTATATAGAGCAGCTTGTCCCACATAAATTTGGATGTGCTTATGGGGGAACTTGGCATTGTGGTCCAACCTCCTTTCCATGCGTACAGACATGAAGGACACAGCAATCTTGACCACAGGCAAAGCTGGCAGCTCAATTTTCATCCAGTGTATAATCTTAGAGAGTGATTCCAATTTGCCTCACACACAAGTTTGTTTGTTTGTTTTCAACTTTCTAATGCAGCACCACTAGTGAGCATCCTGAGAAACATTTAGCATTAACTGGCAATAGGTTTTTAGAAAACTGTTCACATAAGGAGAGCAAAACTGCCCCCAAACTAAAAAACTCAAAATGTGGTGAAACGTTTTTTCAAGAATTATTTGACAATTGTTTTTTTGAAAACAGGGAATTTGCAACAAATTGTTCCTGTTTTACTTTTTGAGATAGCCAGGATGTGAAAATCTTCACCAAAAACACACACACACACACACACACACACACACACACTTACACTTACACTTTTGTTACTGGTGAACAAATGTCCTCATATCCAACCTCATCTCTTTGACATGGACATTGTAACCAGTTTTTTTCTTGAGTCTTGACCACTGTTGCAATGTAATGAGGCTTATGAGGAATGAGACTGGTCCCAATATGTCTCATCCTTTAAAGTGAAGGGAACAACATGGTCTTGGTATTTAGGTGCACAACTAGGTTCATGCGTGATGTTTTAGAAATTAATTTAAGTCTAGGTATGAATATAGATACAATGTTTGCCATTTCAAAATTGATATTCTAGAGATGTATGTACCTTGTCTTGGTATGGAGATTGATCACCTAAAAATCTTTTATGTACACAAGCATGTCAATATTATCTTTGCATAACCCTACCACATATGGAGAGAATTATACTCACACCTATCAGCCTACTGTGTATGATAGCTATACTATGGTAGGTGTGATAGTATGCCTACCATACCATACCATCTGGTATGGCATGCATGGTACCTGCCTACCATACCAGATCTCATATCTAGATTCAGCCCCAGTATATCAGCCCAACAAGTTGGTCTTGAGTCTTGACTTTCAAGTCCAAAAAAATGATTTGAAAACCTCTTGTTTAGAAGTGTCAAAAAGACTAGTATGAAAAGGATTCCTATAGCTATTCAGGTTAGACTCCCAAGTTGAATATGTGACGTCTTGTCAAAGGCTTCTATTGCAACCATTAGACACTATCCTTATCATGTAGGGATCATCATGGGGATTATCTCACTTAACTATTTTCCATTGAATGCTTGCATATGTGCAATGGCTATCATGAAGGCTCTATAGCCTAGGACTTCCACAAGCCATGGTGTGAGTTTTGTGGTTTTGTGTGGACAAGTATATCTGATTGGGAGCTGCCTGACTAATTAGTGTGAAAGATGTGAATTTGTCGGAAGATGGTATAAAATCCTCAGAGTCTAATCCATTCTCCAACAACAGGTGGAGTAGCAGTATGACCCAAGTTGAAAAAATCTAATATAAACAACACTAAAAAGTCATGCATGCCCAAAAGGAAAACTGAAAAGAGGAAAAAAAATTGCAATAGACAAATTTCCAATATTTTATTTGGAAATTTCAGATGATGCTTTACTTCTCAAAGTGGAACTCTTTTTCTTTTTTCCTTGCCTTACAGTTGCATATATCCGTTTGTCCCAAACCAAACTTCTTATGAGATTTTCCAACAAATGAAAGAAATTTGATTGGGTTGTCATTGTAGATATTATAACAATACATAAACACCCAGTTCCTTCCCAACTTCCCCCCTCCCCCAAATAGTTTGGATTAGTTGCCATGAAAAAATATCATTGTTTTTTTTTTTCCCAGATTTCATTTTGTTCCTTCTCCAAGTACCATTCACAAAGGCACAGCAAAGACACTATAGAAAAACAGAGAAGAGATCCTGGAAAATGTGGGAGGAAATTTTTTTAATTGCACGAATTGACAAGAAAGGGGAAAATAGAAAGGAGGAGAAAACCAAAGATCTGATTTGGTCCATTTGTCATGAGTGGCCAGATAGTGCACCGGCCACTGAATGGGAAGGTGGGGAGGAAAGCACTCGTTACAATTGCTTGCATTGGAGTTCTTCTTACAGGGGGTCATGGGAAGGGTGGCCCCCTCAACACTTTTGCACAAGGATATTCCAGTTTTGCTAAGCACAAAGGGTTTTTCAACTCATAGTTGATAAAAGCAATGGCTCTGATTCACTTGCTCATGTGAAGGTTGGACCTGTTATTAGTCCTGCTCTTTAGGGAAATGGGTGAGGAACTCATCACAAGCCACAGGCAATAGAGAGTGATGAGTTCCTCCTGCCTTCGCTGTGCAAAAGCCTAGAGAGAGTGCTGTCCAATACTAGCTGGTTGACGAGATAGTTCCATTCAATTTTCAGCATCTGGAGATTTGTTTGTTGTTGCTAGTTTAGAATAACATTTTTTGGGCTGTGACTGTTTAGAACTCTGAGTTTGGACACCATAAAGTCAAGTCCTAGGATATATCCTTACCACTCAAACCCTACAACAAAATCGTGGGGCTCTGCTTAGAGCTGAGCACTGTTGGCCAAGAAGTGCGGCCGACAGAGCTCGTTGGGGGAGGGGGAGGAGTGCTTAGCCTCTTCTTACTTCATGTGTCTAGCACAAATTTGGCGGATATATACTATATATTTAGGGAAATATGTGCCACCTCTTAAAACAACTTACACAAGCCCAATGAATGGGCAGGTGGCTACAATAGCTTCTTAGTCTTTACAATGGGACGATATACACCAACTCACAAACTTTGTGGGGGTCAATGCATGGTCTCCACGACACTCAATTCATGGACTGCATGATAAACACTTGTCGATAGTGAACTTGAAAGGAGTATCCAGGCAAGTAAGTACAATGCATATCCACTTCTTCCTCCGCACAAATGGCCCTTAGAATCCCAATATTGATTGTTACATTTCAACCTACTCCCCACCTCATGCATTACAACAAAAGCTGTTAATAATCTTCCATGATCTTCTTTATGCTCAAGGTTGGCATCCATCAACCTGGACTCACAACTGAAAAGAACTCTTCTATTTTACAATTTATGCAAGAACCCTCCATAATGCCCTTCCAGAAAAGGGTCAAGAGTCAAGAGCAATTTTTTTTTTGGGCCAAAAACTCCCCTGTTTTTTCTGGAAGCAAGTTGCCAAGGCTTGCCCAACTAAATTTTTTTTGGGGAGAATGTCACACTGGTCAAGAGTTGAAACCTAAACCCTCACTACACTGATCAAGACCCCATCACAGTTCATGGTCAAAATTACTGCCTTACACATCAAGAATGTCACTTCAAATGCAAAGCCTAAAATGGGGTTTGTTTCTGGGTCACCAAGTTTTTTAAGTGCCCAGCTAACCAGGGTTAAGGAGATGAGTTTGTTGAAGATGATCAAATCAGTTTCAACTTCATACACAAGGAATGCTCTAAAGATACCAGAGTATGTACTTGAGCCCAATCCAGATTTTTTGATGCTTAGAAAATGGGGCTTATACGTCTCATTGGTGTGCAGTGCAAATTTGAGTGTTTCATGTTACAGGTTCAGAATTTTTTGGGGGTCTCTTGGAATATTCATATTAGAAGGACAACCCAAAATGCTCTGCAGTATATTTCTTGAAACTCTTTTATTAACCATGCGTTAAAACCTTTGGACTTGGTCCTTCAAATCTGTTGTCACCAAAAAGCAAGGTCCAATAATTAACTCAAGTCAAGACTTCTAGTTTGAAACAATTTGACATATGTCCATACGGAAGCCACCAAAAGTTGTTATTTCGGGTATGTAAGTTGCACCTCCAGAATTTCCCAGCACCTTGCTTGCTTGCAGGCAGGTGCTGGGAAAGACATTGATCAGCTAACACTTTTGGTCGGGTACCTACTAGTGGGTACCCACATATCACAATCCCAGATGTGTCGGCTAACATGTTGTGATGCATTGATGAGCTAACATAAATGACACCAAACCCCAGATGTCGTCGGCTACCTACTAATGGCTACCCACATATCACAACCTATACGACATAAGATGTAGACCATGTACATTGTGTCTGTAATCAATAAGATATTAAATTTAGAAGGTTGCTTGAGAAAACCCCCACATAATAAAGTACAAACCCACAAACTTGGGCAAACATTAAATAGTAGCAACAAGTTAATGTGGCATCGTACTAGACATAATTATAGTACAATATAGTACAGTGTTCAACACAGTTATAGTACTATGGAATACAGTGCCCAACACAATTATAGTACAATGTAATATAGTGCTCATTAGGAGGAAAATAAATAAATTCAGATTTTTTTTAATTGTATTTGCACAATGATTAATGCTTTAAAAAAATTTCAATTATTTTCAAAGGAAAACATTAATGCAGTGGTTAGAATCCCCCTTTTGGCCCAAAGGTCCTAGTTTGAACTTTTTTTTAAAGTTTTATTTCTCATTCACAAACAAAATGGATGAAAATAAATTGTCCTTCAACAATTTTTTAAAGTTAATTGTCTAAAAATAATTTCTAAACCTGGGGGAACAAGTGTTTAAGTTGCCCCAAGGGGCAACCATGTTCTCAAGGAAAAAAAAACTCGTTCTCCCCAAGGACATGATTGTACCTTGCGGAAAAAAGGGGTTTAAATTGCTCCCCAAGGTAACATAAGCTCCTTCTCCATGGGGACATGATTCTTTCCCAGGAAAAATAGTTTAAGTTGTTCTTTGACACAATTTAAGCTCCTTCTCCCTGGGGACATGATTCTTCCCGGGGAAAAAAGTTTAAGTTGTTTCGCGAGACAATTTAAACTCTTTCTCCTTGGGGACATGATTCTTCCTCAAGAAAATAAAGTTTAAGTTGTTCCTTGAGGCAACTTAAGCTTGTTCTCTCCTTGGACATGATTGTTCCTTGCAAAAAAAAAAGGGCTTAAGTTGCTTATCATAACAATTCAACCTCCTACTTGGGGACATAATTGTTCCTTGGGGAAAAAAAAGGCTTAAGTTGCGCCCCACAACAATGTAACCTCTTACATGCGGATATAATTGTTCCCTAAGGAAAAAAAAAGGGCTTAAATTGTTCCCCAAGGCAATTTAAACTCCTTTTCCCTAGGGACATGATTGTTTTTTGGGGAAAAAAAATTTTAATTGTTCCCAAAACAATTTAAATTTCTTTGCCCCAAGGACATAATTGTTCCCTAGGTAAAACAGGTTTAAGCAACTATGTTCCCCAAAGAACAAATGTGTTCGAAACTTTGTGTGATCATAACTTTTGCATATGAATTCTAATTGAAGATAATCACATTAAGTTTTCCATTATTTTCATTAATAGCCATATTTTTATGTAAATAATTTGTTTATTTGACACATGTTTTTTTATATGAGTGGGGTTGGTTCCCCCTTACTTGTGTTTACATATATAATGTTAAGACATCAATTGTATCATTAAAACAAGAATTTACATCATAAGGACATTGATCACCAAAATGTGCTTCTAATTATGAAATTATAATTCTTCTTGAGAACTTTCCAATGATAAGTTGCAAGTTTATATAAAAATAAACATAAGATGATTATGATTGCAAATATTCGAAACATATGTTTCTTGGGCAACTTGGGGGAAAATACATTGTTCTTTGGGGAAGTTGTTTTTCTCTCAAAAAAATCATGTCCTTAAGGAATAGGAGCTTAAATTATCTCAAAGAGTCACTTAAACCCTTTTTTTCCCCGAGGAATAATCATGTCCTTAAGGAGGAGTTTAAATTGCCCCAAGGAGCAACTCAAGCCATTTTTTCCCCAAGGAACAACCATGTTTTAGAGGTTAAGTTGTCCTAGGGAACAACTTTTTAAAAAATTCTTGAGAAATAACCGTGTCCTCAAGGAAAAGGAATTTAAGTTGTATTGGGGAGCAACCATGTGCCTAAGGAACAAAGGCTTATGTTCCCCAAGGGAGCAACCATGTTCATTGAGGAACAAATGTGTTCGAAATTTTGTTTGATCATAATTTTTGCATATGAATTTTGATTTGAAGTACTTCCAACAATAATAGCCCTCCTTGAAACCTTTCCAATGATAGGTCATAAGCCTATATAAAAACAAACATGAAATGGTTGTAATTGCAAAAAGATTTGGAACATATGTTTCCTTGAGGAATTTGGACCTCTCCCTGAAGAAAATACATTATACCCTAGGGAAGATGTCCTTTTCCTTAGGGAACTTGGGCTTTTTCCCAAGGAAAATTCATTGCTTTCTAAGGAAATTACTTTTTTCCCCAAGGTATTTTTCTTACTTCATGGAGAACTTGCTTAAGATTGGCACTTAATCTTCTTTTCCCCAAGGAAGTTACTTCCCAAAAGCAACTAACTTAAAAAACCTATTTAAATGTTCTATGGATTTTTTCATCCATTTTGTTTATTGACAAAAATAATTGCAAAAAGGATTAAACCCAGGACCTTTGGGTTCAAAGGAGGATTTTAACCATTGCATCACATTTTTTTCTTTGAAATTGTTGTCCAAAAAAAATACTTATAGCATTAATCATTGTGTGGGTATAATAAAAGAAATCAATTTTTTTTCATGTTGGGCATTGTACTACAAATGCGTCGAACCCAATGCCACATTTAATTTGTTATTATTTAGTGTTTGCCCAACAAATTGGCTTCCATGTTTCAAGTTTCCACCTTCTTGTATACACAAATAGACCTTTTCATAAGGGATTTACTCTAATATTAAAAACACAGTTGAAAATCACCAAACTTGGTTTGAATTGGTGGGATTTGATGCATCACAAATCCACTATGAAAAATCGCATATGTTGAAACCACATTACCTTGCAATTAAAGCTCAAAAAATAATTCATATACAAATATTATGCAATTATCCTTTGAATATTACAACTATTATGCAATTATCCCCTGGAAATATGGGGCATTAATAAATAAAGTGCCACGTCAAAAAATTAATTAATTGTATTATAGTTGTAAGTGAGTTGAAAATGGGTTTTCTATACAATAATTTATACACATCGTACTACATATGTAGTCAACCATGTTTGATTTTTTAAGGAAGTGCATTATAATTACATGTGGCAACTATAATGTCACATGTTATAAATGTGCCATTAAAACAATAAATATGTTGCAACTATGTACATTGTACATCCATGCAATCATTCCATGCGTTCACATTTCCACCACCCATTATGAAATATGGTTGCAACTAGTTTTTGATTATGATTCCCATTGCTACAATTAATATGGCCATTAATGTGCCACTACTAAAATACCATTGTTCAACTATGTTATAACTAAATGAAATTGCTTATAATTTAATAAGGATACAAATTCATATGTAAAGATTTATGAAGAATTATTGTTTCAATCATTTGGATATTAAATATTAAATATGTTTAATACACTTACTTATTATGAACTTATTGATGATATTAAATAATTGACTATTAATATGAATAAATAAGTGAAATTCATACAATTAATTTTACATTAACCAAACTAATTATGTATGGTCATCCATTATGGTTGACCATAAATATTCGTAAACCATCATTAATAATCATAATGGATGATGGATTTCAATATTTCAAAAATAAAATAATTTTATGTCCAAAAAATTTCATAACGCCACATGTTAGATTTTAATGGATGGATGATAATTAAGGACATCAACATGACATCATTGGTGCAATTATAATCGAGTTGGATAGTAGTTGAAAATGAGTTGTTTTGATTAAGTTGCAATTGAATTGCAATAAGTTGCACCATATATAATGAGTTGCAACTCTACAACTCATGTAACTTATTCATTAACATTCACAACGTATAAATACTATGAATCACAAATGTCCAATGCAATTCAAAAATTGAGTTGCAAAGCCAATTATAAACACCCTTTTTTTCTCATAATGATTTCCAGCAATTGATTTGGATTTAGAGGACTTTAACAAATTTGAGCCCGAGTCAATTTTCTATTTGTTTTAATTAAAATTGTATAAGTTGTGGGTTTGAAAGGAAATTGTAAAATAAAATTTAGTCCCATTGTACATTAGGGCCAAAGATATTTTTAATTCAACTTAATTCACTCATAAGTTTTCTTGGAGGCCAAAAACCAAGTAATGTAAATCCAAAAGGCCAACATCTTTGGCCCAAGCAAAACACAATTGTTTCCTTATGTATTTGAATACTTTTACACTTGTCCTTTTTCCCATATATATTTTTCCTTATCTATTTGGCAATTGTGATTGGCATGGAAATTAACACAAACATGAAAACCCATCATATACTTGTGCATAAAGACCTCGTCCAGTTTTTCTAGTGTATTTGAAGAGTGCATTATAAAATGCAAAAATGTTAATAATGAAATTCTAGCAAACATTCTATTTTTTGTAATGCCTTGTGTCATTTTTTCCTATAATAGGATACCTGCTAAGTATTACAAGAAAAGCACATTAAAAAATCCAAGCATAATCTTTATGCTGGTGATGATTTTGGCCACAAGCTTTACTAGAATGGGGTTTGTAATCAACTCCACTTCCCATAGGCCCTTATTCTTGTAAACCCCACAACTATGAGCTATGGGGTTTACTAGTAAAGTGAGAAACTTGGTAATTAACCAAGCTAACAAATACATTTTGTAATTATATTACAACTATTCAATAAAATAACAAGTAAAAATGCACTCCAAAATTTACAACAATTTGATTTATTCAAATCAAGTGCTACAATTTTAAACTTGTTGAAATATAATTAACATTTTTTTCATATTCAAAGACAATGAAAAACAAACAAAACTAATAAACAAAGGTGCAATGCAAGTAGTTTTCCATAACGTTGGCTGGTTCCAAAGTTAAATCTAAAGGGTTTAGGTTCTTGTGACTTGAACCCAAACAAACACCTTTTTGGAGGAGTTAACAAAAGATTTGGAATTAGCTTTTTGTTAGAACCAAAACCATAGAAAACAATTTTTGAACACAAGTTCATCTTTTTCAAAACAATTCCATCCATACCCCCTATTTGAGTCTTTAGCTCATGATGATGTAAGGCATCACATTAACATTTAGATAAAGCTTATTAGTAGAAGAAGTTCTTGCTTGTGGTGTTTAAGTGTAGTATGGCAAGACTTGTAGGAGAACTTGAATGCAATTTGAAAGTCGATGAATTGTAAGGACATAATTACATTGAACCACAATGAGGAATGACATCTGCAAATTAAATTGCAATTTTGCCCCTTGGCTAAAACTATTGCTCCAAATTGTAAGCATTTAGGGGATTGCTCATAGTAATTGAAGGAGAGGGGCAAAGGTGGAGGTGGTGCTATTGCCTTAGTTGTTGTTTTTTCCTTTTATTAATCTTCTTTAGATCAATGTTTAGCATGTAAAGAAGAGAGCTAGTAACTTGGAGTTCTAAACTTTGACATTGTAACTTGATAGTTCTACATTGTGGCAAAGGTCTAACAATTTGTGTGAAAGATAACAATGAGCATAAAGAGAAAGCAAGTTATGGAAGGAAAAACAAGAACATTCCCACCAAGAGGGTTGAAAGGCAATGTAGATGTGCATTGGCAAAGGAGTGTGGAAGTGAGTGTGGCATTGGCAGAACATGAAAGCTTGTAACCATTGATGTTTTTCTTTGGTGGGGTTTGGGTTGCCCTTTAGTTCCAAGTTGCCTTGTTTTTTTTTTTTCAGAATGGTGTCAATTTCCTTTCCCATTCCTATTTTGGTTTTCCTTTCTTCTAAGGGGGTTTTGCCCCTTTCTAATGTTGAGTTTTTTTCTTTCATTCCTCCTGAGATTCCACTTTCAACTTTAAGGCCTCCTTGTTCATTGCACAATTGGTTTTTTGTCACTCTTTGTGGGTTGGGGTGGGGCCCAACACATCATCCCTTATTATGGGTGTGGATCGTTATTTTTGCAATGAGGCATGGTGAATCACCAAAGGCACTATCATGTTTTTCATGTTCTTTTTATAAGCAATGCCCTTGGCTTTTCGAGTTCCCCCTTAGGCTCCTTTCTGTTTCTAGTTGTGTGGGCCTAGGTTTTAGTTTTGGACCTCCTTGGTGCCTTTCATTTAAGTCTTCCTTAACCTCGTTTGTATTTGCGCATCCCTTTTGTTTTACAACAAGAAATGAGTTTAATTTTTCATTTCCCGTCCATCACTTCACCTAGGATCCATTTGACGTGGTCACTTAACACTTATTCCTTTTGTTTCCAAAATAATGTTTCACCCTCCCCCCAGGGGTGGATTAGTTGGGCATCGAGAGACTTAACACATATTCGACGATTCCTTTTAAGGGACTAAGAGGAATTTTAGGTGGAACATCTTCTCAGGGCATAAGCGTTTGTGGCAGTGCTACATGTAGATCAAACTCTTTTAGTGACTATGCATTTTTTTGATTTTGCACCTATCTTTCCTCTAACTTGTCAGCTCGGGCACAGTTTACCCCTTGGGTGTGTAGGGGAGTTTGCACATGTTGCTAAGGCTTCTATCCCCCTTGCCCCAACCTCAGTCTCTTTTGAGATTATTAACATGTTGTAAACTTTGCATCTTTCAAGCTCAAATTCCCCTTGCCTAGATTCATTAATGGATTTTTAATTAGATGTAAACCTTGAACTATCTCTTGATTCTTTTAAGTCAACATTCATGTGTTTGTCCCATTTGTCAACATGGCGTCTTTTAAACATGGTTTTTGAACATTTTTGGATTTTTTTTGACCCAAAGGATTCAATGAATCGTTTCTTTTAGCTCCACTAGTTGGGTTCCCATGCGGCTATGGGCTATATCCTAAGGTTTGTTGTTTGGATTTTGGGTTCCATGAGGCTTAATTTTGGCCCAATCTTCAAATGGTGTTTGACTAATATTAGTGGGCGATGTGTTTTATTGGTTAATGAGTAAAAGATTATGTCTTTAGTTCCGTGATGCATTTTTTTCGCATTTATCGCCACATTAATTCAATGTGGTTGTTAAGGTGTGAGTGTGAGGGTTTGATTCATGGTATTTAGGTTACTTTAAACACCAATTTTGGGTACATTTTTTTGTCACAAGCTTGTTTTGTTCTTATTTCGTTCTTATAATAAAATCTTGTTGAATTTTTGTTTTGTACATGTTGTGTTCATGTTCTTTTTTTTCTTGTTTCATGATTTAAATTTGGAACTAGGCTTCCATGTGTTCCCGTTTTGATTTAGAAAATATTGCAAACTTGGTTATTTTCATGTTCGTTACACTTTTGTCTATTAGCACGTGCCAGGGTGATTCACTTGCTAAACCCATTTTGGTTCTTGCCCACTTTCATGTTTTGCATTGCTCCTTTGGGGTTTTCCTTTTTTATTTCTTCCCTTCCTTGGTTGATGGTATCCACATCCTCGGCCTTGTTTCTATTGTTTCCTTTACTTTTGATCATTTCATCTCCTAGTTAATATCCATGGGGTTAGCAATTAAGCCCCATAAGTATTTAACTTGGTCCCCTTTCAACCTCCCTCTTGGGTTTTCCTCTTTTTCCAATTTTTGTTACCTTCCAAATGACATCAAAACTTTAGGTGTACTTTTTGGTTCTATTTATTTTTCTTCTTCCTTTTTATAGGTCATTTTAGACAAGGATGTTCGGCATGTTGAAATGTTCCCAAGGTTGGGGGATGTTTAGGTTGTTTTGGGTATCCTTTTTCAATGTTTCGCCTAAAGGCTATCCAATTTGTTGTATTCCTACCTTGTTTTTTTTGGCTTTTGACATCAACTTACAACTTTTGATTCAACCCTTGTGGGGGTTTTTGGGAAACTCCTAAACCTAGGTTTTTAAAACTACCTTAAGCTTTATTAGTGCATTATCAGATCTTTCTTCCCATTTCTTCTGGAAGGGTTGACCTCATTTTCTTTGAGGTTATTATAACAATAGTTTATTTTTAGAGCTAGGCTTTTTATTGCCCATGTCATTGCTTCGAAATTCTTAGTAGATTTTCATTTGTTCTTATTGGAAACAATAAGGACGAACAATTTAGGTTCATTTTCATTCCAAGCCCATTTAAAGCCGACACAAGAGATTTTTCCTACAATGATAGCATTGTGTACACCCCCTTTTGAGTAGTTTGTAGAGAGGGGGTGTAGATTAGTTTCAGAAAATCATTTTAGAAAGATCACATGATTATATTTTTTTTCCAAAATCCTTTTTGATTTGCCTTTGGATTCACATTATGCACATTTGAGGTCTTGTGTAAGGCTAGGATAAAAGCTTAGTTGTCTACTTGCCTAGTAATCCTTTTTTTCTATTTGGCCTTAAACATTTTTTCTTTTGCAATGTGCACCAAGTTAGGCCTATCCTTTGGCCTTTTGGGTTGTCACATTGCATATGTGGCCAACCTTTAAACCCCATGGGGATTCACCTTTTTTGTTGTGTTGATGGCATGAAAAAAAAATGTCCTATGATGTCATGTGGATTGCTTTTACATCCATTGCAAGAGATTTTGATTTTCATGTTGCATGTGAGCAAACCCACATTCTTTTGTTTCCTTCCCTCTAGTCCTCGCATTAGGTTTCTATTGTCTAACCCAATTGTGAGTCCTTTCATTTTGTTACTTGTTATCCTCCATTGAGTGCTTTGGCTTAACAAGGTTTGGCAAGGTTTCATCAATAAACAACATCTACTAGATATGGAATATCACAAACTATTTCAAGATGCATTGTCAAAGAAAAAAGATTTATGACAAGAGATCAAACAATGAACATAATTGTGTTGCAAGAGATGAAGATCTTTGTCTCCCTTTCTCTTTTGTCATTGACTCAAGATCTCTTCTTACACACATGTGCTAGAATGACCTCAACTTCTTTCCTACGTCACTTATCTCACATCATCATAGCTAGATTTTTGTGGATACCACAAGAGAAATCAGGGATTTTTCTTTAAATCCTCATCAACAAAAACAACTCTAACAATTCTGCCATCTTTTTCTCTAGCTACCCTATTTGCCTTTTTGACCTATTTCTACCAAAAGGAACTAAACAAATCACAATAGGTTAACATATACCCTACACATAATCTCAACCTGCAGACAAATATATTCTACACAACATAAAGACCAAGTTTGCATAATATATACACAAAAGAGAGATTTACTTTTAAAATTAAGAAAACATGAACACGAGTCATGGACTCAGACTAAGTGGACAAGGTTATTTAATTTACAAATATCATAACTTAAACTGGTGTCAATCAAATTGAAAATATGAGTGTACATGCATGGAGACCTATTTGGCTTGTGAAGCCAGGGAAGAACTTATACTGGCTATTAGTGAAAGATTTTGAAAAATATGTTGTCATGGATGAAAACTGAAAATTGCATTTGGTAATAAAAACCCTAAAATAAAGAATCTCATTGAAATTCCACTGTTATTCCACTTCTAATTGATATATGGAAGATTTCATTAGCACTGGCAAGAAATTTCTAGGGTATCCCAAGGGCCCCTTACCAGGCAGAACTTTTCCTTTACCCAGGGCAGGGACTTTTGAAAAGTGGAATGCCCACTCCATAGGCATTTTGTTTTTTCTTTTTCTTCTTGTATCCACCAGGTATCACTGGAAAGAAATGATTTAATTTTTTAAAATTTTTTTCTGCTGGTGCTTTATGTCGGTTAATGCCCTTAGAGCAGGGCAGTCATGAAATAAGCGTCTCTCAAATCCACCTCAAGTGGGTGCTTATTTTGTGAACACCCTACTCATTGGGTGTTACTAATGTTACTTGATTATTGGTTTTTTTCATAATCGGCTGGATAGTTATTTTTTATTTTTGAACCACATATGATATGGTGTCGACATCAAAAAAATTCAAAATTTGAACCCATTTATTATCAATTTCACTTGTCAAAGTAATATCCCCATTATCAATTTACTCAGTTATTTTTAAAATAATAACTGTTGATTGTGCATAAGGATCAGTTGCCGAATACCTATCTTGAGAACCATTGGTTATAGTGCTTAGGTAGGTTTTTAAATTTTTTCCTTTTTTTCTGGTTTCTATCACAAACATGTTTTAAGGTTTTAAGATTGATAACCTAATTGGATGAAATTCTGATCATCCACGTAGGTTATCATTTGAAACTTTAATACCCAACCCATAAGGGTCTTACCGGTTCTTGGAATGATAAGTACCAGGCAGTTTGGTTATCAACTGTTTAAAAAAAAACTCAGACAACCAGGTGGTAGGTTATCAATACCCAGGCTGATAACCCAGGTTTTTTGTGTAGCAATAACCGGCCAACACTGACCTATTCCCATACATATAATGCCAATTATTGAAAAAACTTTCCTGAGGAATTTATTAGTACCTTGTTAATGGATGAGAACTGAAAATTGCATTTGGTAATGAATAATACCCTAAATTCAAGAGACTCATTAATGAATATTGTACCCCAGTTCCACTACTCATTGATATCTGGACCAAGTACCGGTTGGACAACCGGTGGAAGCAGAACCGGTTGGGGGCAGGACCGGCAGATTTTGTTTGAGGGAACAGAACGGGAGCGCCAGGGACAGAAGAACACGCAATAGAAAGACGACAGGTCGCCTGCTGCTGCTGCTGCACCCGACGAAGCAAAAAAGGCTTCACCGACGGGAAGCAGAGTTGCAGAATGTGTCGAAGCAACCAAGTGTACCGTTTGAAGAATCCTTTGAGGGCAAAGCTCTTCTACGACCGGTACGACAGGAAATATTTGTTGGTCGTGCCTATGAAGGCAAGGATATTGTGTTTGGATTCATTATAGAGTATAGCAGCTTAATGGATTTTGGCCCCTATGTTATAGATCTATTTTTGTATGAGGATTTTTGAAAGATGATATTTTGGCTTGTGTTGAAACTTGAGAGATTAGTTATGGAGCTATAATATTTTGAAGGGTTTTGGTTTCTTTTAGAGGATTTTTTGAAGATTATATCTTTGCATAGTGAATTATTTGAGATTCCATAATTCTTCTTTTGCCTTAAGATCCTTTTAAATGTAAATGGCAAGGCCACAGTGTGACACACCCCTTGTTTGTAAATTTGGTTAAAAAAATCTGACCTTTAGCCAGAAATTTGGCTATTTCCTCATGTGAATGATTGTCCGCGTGGGTACATCGCAAAATTGGCGAAAAGGAAACTTTGGGTCTCAGGAGTCAGTAGTAGGCTACAGGAAGATTTGATTTTGTTTCCCCAAGTCTGTTAGTACAGATAATCTATGTGGAGATTAAATTACATTATTTTCAGAAATGCCAAAAATTTCAAAAAACTACTTTTTCTCAAAGAACAATGGGTTTTTGGGGAAGGAAAACCAAGAGTCTTTTGAAATATTCTGGAATTTTCTATTTTCGAAAATGGAATCTTCAAAATTAATTAATTAATTAATTAATTAATGATTGGGCAGACATGTGCCGAAGCGGCCCCCTGTACTACAAGTAGCTACTTAATTAGAAAATTAAACACTAATTCCTGGAAAGGCGGGAGTTCTAATCAAGAACGTTGCCAAGAACTATAACAGTATTTCCCTGAATGCATGCATGACGGAAAAAGGGATCCGCAGAAATGTGAGAGAGATTCTGGCGAGACAGAACGAGAAAAAGAGAGATGGCTCTGAGAATCACTTGCAGTCAGTCGCGCATTTTAGTGTGAGATTGAGAACCGAACGAACAAGAAATAGCACTGCATTGAACAACAAAAAATTAGCGAAAGACACGAACTGTAGGTCCAGTTTAGAAGCGCTAGTTAATTCAAGGCCCACAAAGTCTACTGTAGATCTTGAGCAGACCATAGTGGAATTCTAGTTGACAAGAAGAGGAGCAGCCGGTAGGTAGGCAGTTCTGGGAGCACTGACTGAGTTAGACCCAGAAACAGTAGGAAGGGAGTTTCCTGATTTGCAGTAAGAGACAAGAGACAAATCAGCAGTAAGTGCAGGTTCCAGTTAAATTGCAGTTCCAGTTAGTGGACAGGGAAGACCTCTTGCTAATCAATCAAGTTGCTGGGAGCCAAAGAGAATGGTGAGCAGGAAAGGCAAGACTCAAAGGAAACTGTACGAGTGCGCAAAGAAGCAGTAGTAGTATAGAGATGGATGTATCTGATGTCAAAGAGATCCAGTGCTTGTTGCAGTGGAAAGCATGGGCAAACACAATGGGGCTACGTGGTCTTTTCCATGTTAAGTGGGCTTCACCACGACAGGAGCTGTTGGAGCAGTTTCTTGATACTTGGGAGCAGACCAAGGACGGCTGGATCAAAGCCAAGGTTCAGTCCCCCAGTATTGTTATTCACGAAAATGTCAGTTCTGAGATGTTCCACATCCCTAATGTGGGGAAAGTAGAGCTTCCAAATACTGCTTTTCAGATTGCAAACAACTACATGAACAACATAGCTTCTTCAGGTGGTTACTGCAGCAGGGAGGGATGGGTTGTCAGCTGGATGAAGAAGCCATACGCAAAACGGTATGCTGCCATACTGCAGGTTGTCTACCTCCGGAGGCTGCACACATATTTCAGCAACAAGACCACCGTTACACTTTGCTGAGCAGAGCGCAAAAAACCATTAAATTGGTGTTTGATTATGCTACAATGTTTAGGTGTGGAGCTGCATAGGTGCGACAACAGTTCCAGAGGTGATGTTTTTGTAGCAGGACCGGTAGTTGACATTTTATTAAGGAAATGGATTCCTTTGGAAGACAGACCTGACAACATCACATTAGAACCGGTAGAGGAGGAAGAAGAAAAGGAAGTTGAAGCAGAGATGGAGAATTCCCACGAAACACTCCGTGAACTGTTCATGAGGGAGAAGTGTGCACCTCCTACCATCAATGCTTCTCCTCTATTTAGTAAAAGATCACAGCGACTCCAATCCAAGAGTAAATCAGTTAGACCTCGCACCACCGATGCTTCTCCTGTATTTGTGAGAAGATCTCCGCAATTCCAATCTCAGAGTAAACCAGTTAGTCTTTCACGAGAAGTAGCTGACAAGGAGCTGCCAGGAAGGAAACGTCCAAGGACCCATAGTCCTTCAAGGAGATCACCAGCCCGGCCAGACCAGCAATTGACTCCACCTATGGAGCAAGATGTCAACATGGAGCTGGAGATGCAGCAGTCAGCAGATCCAGTAGTACCAACTGTGAGAACAACCAGACCTGTTCAGACACAACACATTGTTGAGCCAGAGTCACTAGAGCAACCAGTTCAAAGTACAGGTATTCCTGAACCACATCCCTCTTCCATTAGAACACCAGGATCGCCACAATCGAATGCACACAGACAATCTGGACTGGAATCTCAAGATACTTTTCAAACAAGTCCAGAGGTGGTTCCAGTCAGCAAACCAAGTCATTTTCCCAGTGTCCTGGATACAACAGAAGGATCTCTCAATGAACAAGATGTCAATATCAAGAATTTAATGAGCTTCTTCCAGCAGGCAGCTATGTATGTGGAGACCTGTCAGTGGATTCTGGCTAAAATGTCCAACCTCCAGTTAGGCAAGCAGAAGCTGGAACAGGCTAACAAGACACTTAAGGATGCACTGAACTTGAAGGCTGCAGAGTTGCAGGAACTACACAACTCTAACAATGCTAAGGACCAGCAGATTAAGGAGCTCCAGGCCGAAGTCAAATCAAACCAGCAGGTGCAGGAGGATCTCCAGTTAAAGAACCATGAGTTCAATAAACTCAGCATCAATTCGGAATCTCTCTGAAAGGATTTTACTGATTTGCAAACGAAGTACTGGGACAATAGGAAGGAGTCTAATCATCTCATGGTACAAAAAGAGGGGTTAGAGCGTGACTATAAAAAGGTGGAGAAGACATTATTGGATCAACAGGTGCTGATCAAAAACTTGGAAGCCAATCAGGATAAGATGAATCAGCGCTATTATGACCTCAAGAACCAGTTCAACCAGCTAACAGCTCAAAACCAAAGGAGAGAAGAAAGGCTGCAGAGGCAAAAGGAAGCCTGCAGAGGCAAAATGAGCATCTACAGAAGGATAATGACAGGTTATGCCAATCACATGGGTTGTTTATCGGACACAACAGACTCCAGGAGTATGAGGAGTTGCTGTTGGAGCACATTCCTGAAGACTCAGGTAGAAGCACTTCAGTTGAAGGTTGGGAAGAGAGAACAGTGGTGGACTTTGGTGCAGGACATGGTGCAACAAGACATCAAGGATGCAATAGCTCGCCATCGAGATGATGAGGAGCTGTATCGACACAAGCTTCAGGCATATGTGACAGCATACCCAAATTTCAAGTATACTCCACCTGAACAACTGGATGCCTTTACAGAGTCAGATGCAAGCCAGGATGCAACAAGCCCAAATCAACTGGTAGCTTCAACAGTCTCTGGGGACAGACATTCACGTCTGAGATTGCCATCAGTAGTAACTGACAAGCAACCAGTCCCAGTAGCCACCTTTTGTCCTCCCTATCTACCTAGCTACCTAAGGACCTATCCATCAGAAGACAAAGTTACCAAGGTGAATGCTGACATATGTTCCTTAGGTGTACATTCCTCTGCATTCACATGCAATTAGAATTCTTGCCTTAAATATAAACAAAGGAGTGTAGTGTATCATATCATGAAGGTTCTCCTCCCACAACACACCTAAGTTCTAGAAACTGGGCTGCTCTGCCATGATTGAACCACTCACAATGACAGGAACTCCTTTGTTGAATTTACTAGGTATGTTAGAACATTACATTGTCATTGAGTCACATGCTTTGAAAAGGACATGTGATTTGAAAGATGTACTCACACTCACAGCCACAAATAGTTAGGAAGAACCTCAAAGTGTGCAGCAGAGTGGATTTCCATTTTAGCTCTACAGAGTGAACCTCCAGACTGTGATTTCCCAATAATTATCATCAAAACTCACTCATTCCTGTTGCCTGACACAAGAACTGAATGTGCAACAGTTTTAGAAAGCAAACACAATCAACACATTGAAAACCAGTTCATTGATATTCCATAGAACTGAACCCAACAAATCTGAACACAATAAGCAACTCACAGAACTGTCTGCAAAGATCTAAAGTATTTCAGGGTGCGACTCACATACTTACAACCAACCTTCATGTATACAGACAGACAGGGACACAACCATCTCTAAACTGCAACTCAAGCAACCCTCTACATCAGGAAGTGACTGAGAAGATAAGAAGGTGCTGAAATGGTTAGTGACTTCACACCAACTTCCACGCCACCGTGCAACTTGACACCAAACTTGAAAATAAAACAACAGACACTCCAGGAAACCCAAGAAATCCTTTGGGGTGCCATCCACATAATACACATCAGAACCCAAAACCCCTCATTCTCCATCAACATCACAGCTGTCCTACTTAAATCACATTGCAGCGAAGTGGCACCCCTTTTGGATCACAACTGCTTGTCACAGCCTTGAGTATTATGGTCACTCTGTACACTTCTACCAACTTCAGTATACCATTCCATATAATTTGCCTTTCTGGGTCTATTGTATTGAGAACAACTGATAGTTAGCGAGGGTTAGGGTTTAGGGTTTAGGTTTACAATATCTGATTGATCTTGCAGGAAGCTGCACAATTCATGAACACATACCAAATCTGCTTTCTGATCCAATTTCACCTTCCCAACATTCTTGCAATAGAAAACCTGATTACAGCTCATACCATGATGGCCGGTCACCAACAACAGGTGTGGGTGACTTTTATAAGGTTATCTGCAGTCCTTTGCCTTAATCCACTTGGTGGTGTCACACCCCTGCCCCTCTCCCCCATATCATGGTTTTCCCAATCTTATTACTATAGTAATCTGTCTCAATGGTACAGGAGACAGCAAGCTGGAGGTGAATTCAGTTCCAGTAACATAGCTGACTTCCAGGGGACCTACAATCCTCCACTCAGTTGTGAAAATCTTTGTTGGAAGTCAAGTCATTACCTAGTTAATGTTCATGCAGAGCCCTAATGACTGGTAGCCCTCTACAGCATCACAAAGTAGGAAGTTCAATAATCAAGGATCTGATAATTTGCCTGCCTCCCTAAATTGTAGCTAATTATCCACCATATGGAGCTGTTGACTCTATTGACACCACAAATATCCTGATGAAGCCCCCAGCAATCATTACAATCTGCTAGGGCATCTGAACTTGGTAGATTACTATGAATTACTGCAAACTATAAAACACTTTGGAGTGAAAGGGTGCTCAAGTCACACAATCAATAATACAAGAACTTGCCAAAATTTCTTTTGGCTTCAAAAGAACTAGTATCCAGGTCCTTGATTATCATGCCCAATCAGACTGCTGGTACACAGGACCAACAAGCTCTGCAGCACAAAGAAGCTCTATATCAATACTTTAATAAACAAGTCATGCAAATTGCTCAGGCTCAAGAACAACTGGCCCTCCTCGAGATTTGACTGCATTGAGCTCTTTAAACCCTAAACCCTAAACCATTGTACAATGGGTACTGCTTCCGAGTGCAATATCAAACCCATCACAGGAGTCCAGCATTTGCCCCCAGTATCTTCCATAATTGTGAGATTGCAGAGAGCACTCCACAATCATATTTTACAGTAGCTGTTAGTCAGTTCCAGAAAACCCTAAACTAAAATGACAAGACAACCAATAATTGCCATAACTCCCCACCGCCTTCATTAGCTCCCAATGGTGGGTATAGATTGGTTTCATAAATCTTGGCAACTGATTATATAAATATCTGAATTGTGTGTTACAGAGGTATTTCCACAAGCAGCAGGAAGACTCAGTAATGATGGTGATTAGCACTCAAAAGTTGTCCCAGATTCATTCCATTCAAGTTGATAGGTGGTGATCAAACTGTACTATTGCAAATTGCAGAATTGGTGACAGGCACAGTCCTCCTGAGGATCAGGAACCAGCAAAAGTTATCCATTCATGCTACACACCAAGTGGAGTTTCAGTCAAAACTGGATAAAAAGGTTAAAACTTCTAAGAACCATTGCCTCTCAATGCTTGAAGGTTGTTGATGGTTCTTAACAAGATTTCTGTGAGACAACTCACCACTTGGTAAAGTTGTCAAAATCTGCATACTCAGTGTCCAAGACCCTGGTCTGCTTGGACCAAGCAGACCCTGGCTTCTTCACCACCTCCTTTGCTTTTGGCTGCACATTGACCTGAGCCAAGCACTTCATTCTCCTTCTCCTTGCAGTCTTTGCATGTGTTCAATTTAAGTAGAGTGCAAGATTCTTCAATGCCTGCATCTTCATCTCCAGCTTTACATACTGGATAGTGGTGTGGATCTCATCAGTTGATGATTCTAGCCAAATCAGGAGTGTGCATGATCAGTTGGAGAAGGCTGTAGTTCTTTTTCAGAACGACCTTCTTCTCATGGGTGTCAAAGATACACCCACCATCTCAAATGCACGGGGTTTGTCCACACAATGAAATGTCCAAGATGAACACCTGATTCACCAGAAACAACATCCCTAAACCCTAAACCCTAAATTCCTTAGACTGTAATGCAGCACATTACACTACAACAAACAACCAAATCTTCTGAGACTTGTGCTCAAACCACTTGCAAGGAAAGACCACCCAAGTAGTACATGACTCTGGCTGAGGGAATGGAAGCCCACATGAAGTTAGGTTTCCTATGTCTGGGTTTCACATCATGGAGCTCTACCGTTCACACGTACATGCTGTAGTACAAGACTCAATAGGAGCTAAATAGAGCAGATTCAACCCGCCTACGAAGATAAAAATTCCCACACAAGGAACATTTCTTAAAGAATTCATGAATTTTGAACCTACAGTTAAGTAAACCCTAAACCATCATAAGAGGGCCCCAGGCAGAGACATACCGCTTGTTCTTCATTTTTTCCTTTACAAGCGCGGAAGTTATGGCTGGCCCTAACATTCCCGATAACTCATAAACACCAATTCTCTTCAGCAGCTTCAGTGCAGCAGATGTCTTCTCAATTGTCTCCACCGAATCGCTGAGGACTAGAGCAAGGATGTCAGGAACGTTCACGATAGGGTGGCCTCGAACTGGCGGGAACCAGAGAGAGAATCGTCCGACGCCGCCAATGCAAATACAATTGCATAGGTATGGGAATACTTTTTACACATTTTGTGGTCTTGGGTTTCAAGCAATGTAACAAGAAATCTTGAGCTCCACTCCACTTTCTTGTGATAGTTGATCATAAAGTCAAGAATTTTGATCCTTTTTTTAATGATAATTGGTCCAACATCAAAGGCGTATGATATGTAAATTTGTGGCAACCGTGTCATACAACGCATTAAAGCTTCATCACTCATATTGTTACCACCATGACCTTGTAACAATAGCACAATTTGCACGCTTTTTGCTACACGGTCCTAAAACATACATGTAATTTGGTGGTTACCATTGAATTTTCTTTTTATACACTTCCTATTACTTGGTGTATACATTCATGTTGCCTAAGTCTTTGGTGAATGATGAAGTTTTTTCACACTTGAACTAGTGGGAACATATCAATATTTCATAATTTGGTGGTCTATGGTCTTAGGTGCATGATTTTAAAATTCAAGCATGTCACATAGAAAATTGTATGGTAATATTGTTTTTTGAATTTTGTTTCATCATCAAGGCATAGATGGGTTTAAGAATTTTATAATTGTTTGTTCCTACATGGTAGTAAAATTTTCAGATTTGATGGTACCACATTTAGACTATTTACAAAAAGATATCTAAAACCAATTATGTAAAATTTCATCCTAATAAAATACAAGTTATTTATGAAACATTTTTTGCACATTTTTCGATCTTGAAGTTCAAGCTTTGTGATAAGAAGTTTAGAGGTCTAGTTACCTATCGTAGTTAGTCATAAAATCAATAAATTTGAGGTGCAAGGTCTTTATTTGTGTGGTTGTGAATTCCAAGCTTTGTGATACTTGAAATTTTGAGGTTGAATTTCCTATCGTTGTCAGTTGTAAAATCAAGAATTTCGAGGTACAAGGTCTTTATTGGCTCTGCCCACAAGGAGGAAACTTAAGCATGGTATTGTTTATTTAGACAAACTCTCTCTCTAGGACAAACTTTTAGTCTCTCTTCACATTTCTATTGTCATGTAATGGATCAAAGTTGGTATTCACATGTATTGGCTTTGTAAAGTTGAAATAAAATGCTTTTCAATTATGACTCTGGACATGTATCAGGTTTTTAAAAAGTTGGGGTTAGATGCATGTCCATTTGGAGAATGTGTTCCTTATACTCCTTATTCAATACATCTCAAAAAAAGTCTAGCCTTCAAATGTTCAACTAATTTTCCTAGTCCTCTCCATGTTTCACAATACTTCTAAAAAAGTTAGTATATGTGAAGACCAACTTTGATCCAATTGTTAGGGAGGAACTCATAGTCTAGATAGAAAGGCATCTAATTTCATTGAAAAGTACAAAGAACCCATTGTCCAAATGGAAAGGCATATAACTCAACTTTGAAAAATACAAGGAACCCCAATGGAGAGGCATCTAATTTCAACATTAAAAACATAAATCTTGTTTTGGGGTATATACATATTAGGGATGAATACAAGGAACCTACAATTTAAATGGAGAGCCATTTAATATCAACTTTTAAAAGTACAAGGAACCCATAATCCAAATGGAAAGGCATTCAATCTTAACTTTTTAAGAAAGAAACCCACATTTCAAGTGGAGAAACATTTAATCTCAGTTTTAAAAAACCAATACATATGTGGAGACAAACTTTGATCCAATTGTTAAGGAAAAATACAATGAACCCAAAGTCCAAGAGGATAGGCATGTAAACTATTTATTGTGGAGGATCACAAGAAAACCCATAATCTAAATGGAGAGGCATTTAATTTCAATTTTAAAATGCCACTTCATGTGAAGATCAACTTTGATCCAAATTTTAGGGAAAAATACAAAGAGCCTATAGTCAAAATGGAAAAACATTTAATCTCATCATAAACTTGCAATGTTTATTGAACTATTGCTAATTTTAGTAATTAATAATGAGTACACCTAAAGTCTTTTTTTTGAAAGATTGGCTTTTAATACTTAAAGACCATCAAATCAAAAGGCCAAAGCTTTGATTTCAAGCTTGTTGGGTAGCTTTAAGAAACAATACAATATAAATGGGTCAGAATAGGAAAACAAAAGGTGGGCTCATAATTGTGACAATATGTGTATAGTAGAGTAAAATCTGAGCTTCGGCAATTTAAATGCACATTGGACCTTGATTCAAAAGGAGCTATGTCCATTTTGCATAATGGCTTAAATTTTTGTAGATTTTTTAGAATAGACATAGCCCCCTTTTATTCATGACCAAATCTAGGTTCAATTTGGACCCACGACTCAAAGGGGGCTATGTCCATTTGGCAAAAATCTACATTGACATAAATTTGTGCAAAATAGATATAGCCTTGATAAGGTCATGATCAAATTCAGGTTCAATTTGGATGACCAACTCAAAAAAGGGGCTATGTCCATTCTACAAAGACTTATGTTGGCATAAGTTTTTACAAATTTTACTTTTAAATGACATGAAACTCAAAACAATTGTATTTCATTTTTCGAGAATTAACAAAAAGAACCATCACTTGTTTAGTGGAGACATCTATTTAACCTTTTAAAAAAAATTCTTCATTATTTAATCAATGAATGAACTATGTGATGATTATTCTTTAAACATATTTTACATATAAGATGAAATCATACATGGGAAAAATGTCATGCCCGTGTGCATGACCTCATACATGACGGTTGGTTATGGGCATGCCAATCATGCCTTTAGGGTTAATGTATGTTCTTAGGTTATATTGTATGCTATTATGTGTTTTAAGGTTATGGCTTGTTTAAGGTTTTAACTTTGTTGACGACTATATAAAAGGCCAAGCTTTTCTTTTTTCTTGTTAATTTTTCTAAAATTCCTTTGTTAGGGAGAGTTTCCTCCATAGTTAGATTAGATTTTTAGATGTTCACGGCGACTATTACACGATCACCGTTTACATACACTACGTTTTCTTTCCTTCTTTTCAATTTAATTATAAAAAAATTGTTTTTTGTTGCTTAATGTTGAAAAGGATAGATTTTTCCTGGCTTTGAATTTCTTGTGTTCTTAAATTGTTATTATTTCTTCTTCTTTTTCTACTTTTGTACTATAACTATAATAAGAACAATAATAACCATAATTAGCAACAGTGTAAGCAAGGGAGATGGGACACCGAAAACAAGCTACAAGCTATGAAGTTTTGAGTTCCGAAGTTTTGGAGGGAGGAGGAATGAGCAACTTCAAAGTTTGTTTTACTACCAGCTTTAGGTCTTGGGAGCACACACACACACACACACACAAGGTTTGATTGCAACAAGATTTGCACCAAGTGATGCAAACTGTCGCAACCCCACTTTGGCCAAGTGTGGGGGTGAAGCCTAACACTTGGAAAAGTTGGAGGTTAAGAGTCTTCCGGGACTCCCGAATGTTTAGAGTTCGACAACAAGGGGCAAAACACCTCGCATTGGGGTGTTCTTGGTGTCATTGGAAAGGTCTTGAAACGTAAATATCGAAAATGCCCTTGCATTGGCAATTGGGACATCTGCAGCCCAGGTTATGGGCAAAAGAAGGGCCAGGAGTCAAATTGGCAATTTGACTCCCGACCACTAAAAGTTAGGAATCGACATCTTCCCGACATCCGATTTGAGCGTACGACATGGCGTTGGAAAGATCTCGACGAGGGCTATAACTTTGGTTTAGACCTCGTCGCAATCCAACTCTGCAGTCGGGAGTTATGGCGGTTCAAAGTTCCAGGAGTCCCACCGAGACAATTTCGGGACTCCATTTTGGGAGTCCCGAGAATTTATGCCATTTGGATGTAGCCTCGGCGGAGAGGCGCAGAGAATACTATAGGGAGTATGGTGGTGGCATACTCCCGAGCCAAGGATGTG
>Ga0116231_10004949_pt1 | contig 26652 bp, 25 predicted proteins | sample S1TSphgellanicum_2_FD_89695 | JGI IMG/M metagenome (GOLD analysis project Ga0116231, IMG submission 89695) | Host-associated microbial communities from peat moss isolated from Minnesota, USA - S1T2_Fd - Sphagnum magellanicum MG | ecosystem: Host-associated > Plants > Peat moss > Unclassified... | reverse complement strand
TGACGGAAGGTGCGCTTCATCATGAAGCTCTCGTCCAGCCAGCTCTCCAGATCATCGCCCAGCATGTCCTCCTGGAACAGGGCGTCGAGGTCGAGCCCGTCCATGGGGTGCAGCGCCCAGATCGCCAGGGCATAGTCGTTGGCGACGAAGCCCAGCGGCGCGCACCCTGCCCGCTCCAGCCGCCGGGTCAGGAGATGGGCCAGGGTGCCGTGGCTGATCCGGCCGTCGAAGGGGTAGCAGACCAGATAGGCGCGCTGACCGCGGGTGAACGTCTCCACCAACATCTCGTCGGTCGAGGGAATGGCGGAATGGGTCTGCTGGGCCTCGAGCCAGGTCTGAACGTCCGTCGGCAGCACGGTCCAGTGGGGCGCGTCGGCGATCATGCGGCGGACGCGCGCCGCCAGATAGGTCGAGAGCGCGAACTTGGAGCCGCCCCAGCTCGGCGTCTTGGCCTCGGCGCCGGGCGCCGGCGTCACCAGCGCGTCCAGGCCCGACACGGTCTCGAACCGCCAGACCTGGCCGCCGAACAGGAAGGTGTCGCCGGGCGTGAGCTGCTCGATATAGCCCTCCTCCATCTCCCCGATCTTGCGGCCCCCCACCCGCTTACCGGCGCGCAAGGAGGCGATACGCACCGACAGCATGGGAATATCGACGATGGCGCCGACATTGAGCCGATGGCGCTGGGCGGTCTCGGCGTTTCGCACGCGCCAGAGACCGTCCCGGCCTTGCACGATACGTCGAAAGCGATCGTAGGCGTGGAGCGCGTAGCCGCCGGTGGAGACGAACTCCACCACCCGGTCGAACTCAGGCCGCGCCAGGTCGGCGTAGGGCTGGGCGCTGCACACCTCCCCATAGAGATCGTCGGCGTCGAACGCCTCAGCACAGGCGCAGCCCATGATGTGCTGGGCCAGGATGTCGCGCCCACCGGTTCGGGCGAGGTCGCCGTCGAGATCGTTGGCGGCCACGGCCTCAAGGGCCGCCTGGCATTCCAGCATCTCGAAGCGATGCGCCGGCACAAGCAGCGCCCGCGACGGCTCGTCCAGCCGGTGGTTCGCGCGACCGATACGCTGGATCAGCCGGGCGGAACCCTTGGGGGCTGCGAGCTGGATCACCAGGTCCACCCCGCCCCAATCGATGCCGAGATCGAGCGTGGAGGTGCAGACCACCGCCCGCAGCTCGCCCCGCGCCATGGCGGCCTCGACCTTGCGCCGCTGCTCGGCCGCGAGCGACCCGTGATGCAGCGCGATCGGCAGGGCGTCCTCGTTCACCTCCCATAGCATCTGAAAGGTCAGCTCGGCCTGGAACCGGGTATTGACGAACACCAGCGTCACGCCCGCGCCGCGGATCGCGTCATAGACCTCGGCCATCGCATGGCGCGCGGTCCAGCCGGACCACGGCACGCGCTCCCGGCTGATCAGCACATCCACGCGGGGCGGAGCGCCGGGCGCGCCTAGGACGAGGTCAGCGAGATTGTCTTGACCGGGCGATTGCGGCGCCAGCCAACGCCGCAGCATGTCGGGATCGTTGACGGTCGCCGACAGGCCGACCCGCCGCAAGCCTGGCGACAGTTTTTGCAGGCGCGCCAAGCCAAGGTTCAGAAGATCGCCGCGCTTGGAGCCGTGGATGGCGTGGATTTCGTCGACGATCACCGTATCCAGGCCCGCGAAATAGCTCTGCGCCCCCTCCCAGGCGCAGAACAGCGCAAGCTGCTCCGGCGTGGTCATCAAGATGTCGGGCGGGTGCTGGCGCTGGCGCTGGCGCTTGGCGGCGTTGGTGTCGCCGGTGCGGGCCTCGACCGTGATGTCCAGCCCCATCTCGGCGATGGGCTGCTCCAGATTGCGGTGCACATCCACTGCCAGCGCCTTCAAGGGCGACAGGTAGAGGGTGTGCAACCCGCGACCCGACCGCGGCCGGTCGCTCAGCGCGATCAAGCTCGGCAGGAAACCGGCCAAGGTCTTGCCGCCGCCCGTCGGCGCGATCAGCAAGGCGTGGCGGCGCGCCCGGGCTGTCTCGATCATCCGAAGTTGGTGCGGACGCGCGGTCCAGCCGCGGTTGGCGAACCAATCGGTGAAGCGTTGTGGCAGGACGGCCGAGTCCGGCGGGGCGAGCATAGCGGCTTTTATCATGAGTTGAGACCCCTTCCCCCTGTTATGGGGGAAGGGAAGTGAACGCGTGGCGCAGCCTTTAATTTTCAAGCTGAAATTCTACCAAAATCGCGTAGCCTGTCGTCGTGGCTCTTCAAACCGACAGCGACGCGCCAACCCCGGCGCCGGATCAGCCGGCGGTCGCAGATTTGCCGGTTGCGCTGGTGGCCCAGCCCGGCGGCGGGGCGGCCATGGCCGACGGTCAGGGCGCCTGGTCTCTGCCGAGCGGCGAGGCGCGGACGCTGTTTCAGCGCTCCCCCGTCGTGATCGCCCATGCGGCCCTGACGGCGCGGCGCCTCAGCCTGCCCATCCCGGCGCGCAAGCCCGATCTGCTGGATGCGCTGGAGCTCTACGCCTTCGTCCGCCCCGCCAGTTTCTGCGCGCCTTCCGCCACCGGTCTGGCGCGCGCCTTGGGACTGGCGGAGCCGAAAGGGCGGGTCGAGCAGGCCCAGACGCTGCGGGAAGCCGCGCTGGCCTTGCTGGAGGAGCTGGCCGTCAAGCCGACGCCGAGCCGCGAGGAGGCGCTGGCCATCGCCCAGGCGCTGGCCAAGGCCGGCTGGGCCTGGGGACCGTGGGCGGAGGCGGCGCTGAACCGCGCCCCATCCGATATGCGCCGCCATAAGGGCAGCGGTCTCGACGTCTGGACCCGGCTAACCGAATGGGAAGACCAGGCGCCGTCCGGCGAGCCGGGCGCAAAGGCCGTAACGCCGGAGGCCGCAAGAACTCGGCTAGCGGAGCTCCTCGCCCGCGCCGGTCTGGACGAGGCGCGCCCGGCGCAGGCGACCTTCGCCGCCGAAACCGCCTTCGCCTTTTCGCCGCGGGCCGCCGAGGGACAGCCGCGCATGATGCTGGCCGAAGCGGGCACCGGCGTCGGCAAGACGCTAGGCTATCTGGCGCCGGCCTCGCTCTGGGCCGAGGCGAACGGGCCGGCGGTTTGGATTTCCACCTATACCCGCGCGCTGCAGCGCCAGATCGAGCGGGAGAGTGCGGCGCTCTATCCCGATCCTGCCGTGCGGGCGCGCAAGGCCGTGGTTCGCAAGGGGCGCGAGAATTACCTCTGCCTGCTGAACTTCCAGGAGCTGGCGCAAGGCGCGCTGATGGGCGGCGGCGACGTGATCGGCGCCGGCCTCGTCGCCCGCTGGGCCAGGGTCACGCGCGACGGGGACATGACCGGCGGCGACTTCCCCGCCTGGCTTCCGAACCTTTTCGCCGTCGGTCCTTTGGCCAAGGCAGGACCGGCCAATCTGGTCGATAAGCGGGGCGAGTGCGTTCACGCCGGCTGCGCCCACTATCGCCTGTGCTTCGTCGAGAAGGCGATCCGCGCCTCCCGCCACGCAGATCTGGTGATCGCCAACCACGCGCTGGTGATGAGCCAGGCGGCCTTCGACAGCGTGCGCGCTGCACGCTTTAAGAGAGACGGCGCAAAGACGCCGCAAGACGGCAAAGGCCAGGGCGTGCGCAAGGATGGCGAGACCCTCAATCTGAAGCGGATCGTGTTCGACGAGGGTCACCATCTGTTCGACGCCGCCGACAGCGCCTTTTCCGCCTGCCTGTCGGGCCAGGAGGCCGCAGAGCTGCGACGCTGGATCAGAGGCCCGGAAAGCCGCCGACGCGGGCGGGGCCTGGAGATTCGCCTGGCCGACCTGATCGCCGAGCGGGAGGACGCGCGCCTCGCCCTGATCGAGGTGTTGCGCGCCGCCGCCCAACTCCCGGGCGAAGGTTGGTCGAGCCGGATCGCGCCGTTGCCAGAGTTCGATGGCGAGGCGGGCGAGCCCCAGCCGCTAGGCCCCGTCGAGGACTTTCTCGCGGCCATGCTGATTCAGCTGCGCGCTCGCGCCGATGGGTCGGATCAGGGCCTGGAGTGTCCGTCGCGCCCGGCCATCGACTCGGTCCGCGTCGCGGCCCCGGCCGCGGCCCGCGCATTGGCGGCCGTCGAGGCGCCGCTCCTGGCCCTGACGCGGGCTCTGGAAGATTTGCTCGACGACGAGGCCGCGGAGTTGGCGACGGCGGATCGGGCGCGGCTGGAGGGCGCGCTACGGGGGCTTGAGCGTCGTGCGCGGGTTCAGCTTCCGGCCTGGCGGGCCATGCTGCGCCTGGTCGAGGACGAGGCGGAAGACCCCGACTTCGTCGATTGGTTCGAGGCCGTATTCGCCGGCGGTCGTATCGCCGACGCCGCCTTTCGCCGCCACTGGGTCGATCCTACCACGCCGCTGGAAGCCGCCGTGCTGCGGCCGGCCCACGGCCTGCTCGTGACCAGCGCCACCCTGTCCGATCCGGGTCACGAGGCGCCCTTCGCGCTTGCCGAAATGCGCACCGGCGCCGCGCGGCTTGACGAGGCGCCCAAGCTGCTACGTCTCAGTTCGCCGTTCGACTACGCCGCCAACGCGCGCGCCTTCGTCGTCACCGATGTCGGTCGCAACGACCCGCGCCAGGTGGCGGCGGCGATGCGGGAGCTATTCTTGAGCGCGGGCGGCGGCGCTTTAGGCCTCTTCACCGCCATCCGCCGCCTGCGCGCGGTCTATGAGCGGATTGCAGCGCCCTTGGCCGAGCAAGGCCTGGCGCTTTACGCCCAGCACGTCGACCCTCTGGAAGCCGGCGCCCTTGTGGACATCTTCCGCGCCGAGGAGGACAGCTGCCTCCTTGGCACCGACGCCATCCGGGACGGTGTGGACGTGCCGGGACGCCCGTTGCGCCTTATCTGCTTCGACCGCGCCCCTTGGCCCCGCCCCGATCTTTTGCACAAGGCGCGGCGCGAACGGTTTGGGGGCCGCAGCTATGACGACGCCGTCGCCCGCGCCCGAATCGCCCAGGCCTTCGGCCGTCTGATCCGCCGCGCCGACGACAAGGGCGTGTTCGTCATGCTGGACCCCGCGGCGCCGACCCGTCTGTTCTCCGGCCTTCCTGAGGGGGTGGAGCTCCGCCGGGTTAGCCTGGTCGAGGCGATCGAAGCCACCGCGGCGTTCCTGCGTCACTCTGGTTCGCACTAGACCGTGTCGTGGGCCTGCGCTCGCCGCTAAGGTGTCGAAATATCTGTACAGGAAGTGTCGATGAAGCGCCTCATCCTGCTGCGCCACGCCAAGGCGGAGCGCAGCGCCCCGAGCGGGCGGGACTTCGACCGTCCGCTCAGCCCGCGCGGGCTGAGCGACGCGGCGCGGGTTGGGCGCATGTTGGCGGCCGCGGGGCTGATCCCCAACGTCGTTCTGGTGTCGGCGGCTTTGCGCACGGTGCAGACCTGGGCGCAAGCCTCGCCAGCCCTCCCCGACGCCAAGGTGCAGGTGCGCCAGGACCTCTACAACGCGGCCCCCGCGCATCTCCAGGCGGTCGCCGGCGCCGAGCACGACGCGCAAACCGTGTTGGTGATCGGCCACAATCCCGGCATTGGCGCCCTGGCGTATGAGCTTGCCGCCAGCGCGACGCTCGCCGAAGCCGGGCTGATGCTCGATCTTGAAAACGGTTTTCCAACCGCCGCGGCCGCCGCCTTCGAACTGGGCGGCGACCGGATCGGCTGCCTCGGTCTCTTTCTGCCGCCCCACGACGACGGGCAGGACGGCGTATTGCGACCATGACCAGAGTTTATAAGATCGTCGACGCGTCGGTCTGGGAGGCGGCGATCGCGGCCGGAACGTTCCTCGGCGCTGAAGTCGACCTGAAAGATGGCTACATACACCTCTCGACCGCCGCTCAGGCGGCGGAGACGGCGCGCCTGCATTTTGCGGGACGGGAGGGGTTGGTGTTGATCGCTGTGGAGGCGCAGGCGCTGGGCGACGCCTTGAAATGGGAGCCGTCCCGCAGCGGCGATCTATTCCCCCACCTCTATGGCGCACTTGACCCTGGGCTCGCGGTCGAGACACGCGCTCTAGCCTTGAACGCCGACGGCTGGCCCGATCCTGGAGCGCTGGCCGCATGAGCCTGTTGCACGACGTCGCGACCCGCGCGCTTCACCTGCTTGAGCCAGAGACGGCTCATAACCTGACGATACGCGCCCTGGCCGCCGGGCTCGGTCCCCGCGACCAAGGCCTGAACGATCCAGCCCTGGCGGTCCACATGGCCGGCATGGATCTGTCCAACTGCATCGGGCTGGCCGCCGGCTTCGACAAGAACGCCGAAGCGCCTGGCGCCATGCTGGCCGCCGGCTTCGGGCTGGTGGAGTGCGGAACGGTGACACCCCTGCCCCAACCCGGCAATCCCAGACCCAGACTCTTTCGCCTGCCCGAAGATCGGGCCGTGATCAACCGGTTCGGCTTCAACAGCGACGGCCTTGAGACCTTCGCCGCCAATCTGGCGCGCCGCACCCGGCGGGGCTACGTCGGGGCCAATATCGGGGCCAATAAGGAGTCCGGCGATCGAATCGGCGACTATGTCGCCAGCGTGACCCGGCTGTGGGGCCTGTGCGACTACTTCACCGTCAATGTCTCCTCGCCCAACACGCCGGGCCTGCGCAACCTCCAGTCCCGAGCCGCCTTGGAAGAGCTGGCGGGCCGGCTTGCGGAAACGCGAAAAGCCCTTCACGCCGGGCGGCATTATCCAATGTTTTTGAAGGTGGCGCCCGATCTGACCGACCGGGACGTGATCGATATCGTCGAGTCCGTGCGCGGCCACGGGCTGAACGGGATCATCGTCTCCAACACGACGATCTCGCGCCCCGACGATCTCAAATCGAGCGCGGCCGCGCAGACGGGTGGGCTGTCAGGCGCGCCCCTGATGTCGCTGTCGACCCAGGTGCTGAAGCGTTTCCATGACGCCAATGGGACCGCCGAGCTGGCGCTGATCGGGGCCGGGGGCGTGGCGTCCGGCGCCGACGCCTACGCAAAAATCCGCGCCGGCGCCTGCGTGGTGCAACTCTACACCGCCCTGGTCTACCAAGGCCCAGGCCTGGTCCGCCGCCTCAAACGCGACCTCGCCGCCCGCCTCCGCGCAGATGGATTCAGCTCGGTAGCCGAGGCGCGGGGGACGTTGTGAGGGGCGACATTGTAAGGGGAGCTTTCTTAGCGCTTATGGGCGACGGGTTGGCGCCTTATAATCTGCATTTCGGCTTTCGCCGGACGAGCCGATTGAAGGGCTCACCCCCAGGTGCGTACCGGCCCGACGTCCACGTGGATGAAGTCCGACTCAGGATAGTAGCCGACGCCACCCCTCTGCATCGCTAACGCCGCGCGGTGCAGGTTAGGCAGGGAGACATCGGGCAGGCGGATGTCGGTGGCCATGCCGCGCATGTGGAAACTGTTCACCGCAACGCCAGCCGACCGCTCATGCAGCATGGCGTTGGTCTTGGGCGAGCGATAGCCGGAGATGATCTGGAACGACTGCGTGGTTTCCACCGTCTTGGACAGGGTGTGCATCAGGTCCAGAAGTTGGGGATCCATGACGTGCACGTCGCCGGTTCGATAGTCCCGCATCACGTGATTCACGGCCGCCAGCGCGTCGGGCACATAGCGCCCGTCATCGAAATAGACGGCGTCGACCCGCTCGTCGGTATGGAGATTGTGGATCGCGACGCGGCGCGGCTCTGTCGTCGTGGGGAGGATTTGCTGCAGGTAGTCGCCGATCGCATCTTGCGCCCAGCCTTGAGACGGCAAGGCCGCGACAGTCGCAGCGGCGGCGGAAGATCCCAGAGCCATTCGAAGAAGAGCGCGCCTTGCGTACACCAAATAACCCTCACGCTGGACCGAGCGCGATCAGGATGGTTAAATTCGCCACCCTGGACCACGGGACAGATCGTCTCACAGACGTGTTTTCATGGGGTTAAGCCGAAGCGCTTTCAGCAGAAATCAGATTCAGCAGCTTGCGGTCCCAGTCGTAGGCGTCGTTCCGGAACTGGACGCTCCCTGAGCCGTCGCCGAATGCAGTCCAGTACAGGATGAAGACGGGGATCGGCCGCGGCAGCCGCACGCGCACGGTCTCATCGCCCTGCACGATCTCGTGGATGCGATCCGGCGGCCAGTCCTCCATACCCTGGAGCAGAAGATCGGCCAAAGCTTCGGGCTGCTCCAAACGTACGCAGCCATGGCTGGCGAGCCGGCTGGTGCGGGCAAAGCCGGAATGGGCGGGCGTATCGTGCAGATAGACGCCGAACGGATTGCTGAAATCGAACTTGAAATGACCGAGCGCGCTCTTGGGGCCGGCCTTTTGCACCAGACGCTCGCCGCCGTTCTCGTCTTGGATGACGACGAAGTCGTTGCGGGCGAAATAGCCAGGATTGTTTCGCTCCTTTGGGAACAACTCCTTCTGGGCGATGCCGGCCGGCACGTGCCAGGCCGGATTGAGCACGATGCTTTCGACGATCGAATGCAGCATCGGCGTGGCGTCGTCGGGGCGCCCCGACACGGCCTTCATCGCCAGAACGGGGCGGTTGTCTTCATAGACCGCCATGACGGCGGCGGCGGTGTTCACCTGGATGCGCGACGGCGGCAGAGTGCGCGGCATCCAGCGCCAGCGCTCCATATTCGCCTCGATCTGCAGTATGCGCTGCCCGACCGGCTCGTTCAGGGCCTGAAGCGTCGGCGGGCCGACCACGCCGTCGGCCACCTGGCCATAGCGCTTTTGGAACTTGATCACCGCCGCGACCAGGGGCTGGTCGAAGGTTTCCGGATCGTCGCCGCCTGTCGGCGCCGAAGGATCTTCCGCCGCCAGCCGCAGGCGCAGAGCCGCGACTCGTGAACTTGAAGCGCCGAGGCTGAGCGGCGGTCCGTCGGCGATCGGCTTCCAGCCGTGGCGGCTAGCCATATCGCGGTACCGGGCCAGGGCGGTGCGGAGCGCCTCATAGCCCTCATACGGCGGTGGGAGGTCGGCGAGCCAACTCGCGAGACTGTCGCTGGCGACAGCGGCCTCGAAGCTGGGCTGGGGGGCGAAAGGCGCGGGTCGAACCGCCCACTCCTCAGGGAAGTCGGCAGACGGCAGTCGCTGACCGCGTTGGGCGCGGGCGTAGGCGAGGATGGCGGCGCGCAATTGGTCCGGCGCCGTTGGATCGCGGGCGGCGAGGGCGTTGGCGACCACGGACTGGCCGAAATCCTCGGCGCCGAAACCATGGGAGGCGGCGTCGGCGAGCGTTGTCGCCAGAAGCTCGATCTGGCTGGGCGACAACGGGCTGGCCGCCATCTGACTGGACGATTGGGGCGCCCCGCGCACGCCCTGCGCGACAGCCCGTCCGCCGGACATCAGCATCTGGCCGGCGGCGCCCGCAGCGACGCCCAACAGAAGCCGCCGGTTCAAGGCGACGCACGACGGCGCCCCGGCGTCCGCACGCAAACCTTGAGGACTGACAGGCTCGGCGTCGCGGTCTGTCGCGGACGAACGCTCAGACAAAAGCGGCATTTATCACCAGGGTGCTGGAGGGGCGTCGAGGGCTTAAAACAAACCCGCAGTTTACGTGAGCACAAGCAGGCGGGCGGACGCAACGCCTGTGTTTTGTCATCGCGGAAACGGACGGTGCGAAATGAGCTCTAAATGCCAGGGAACGCTTGCACAGCCGCGACCGTAAGGCGTCGATATGGCATTTGAGCAAACTGGAGGCGGTGTGGCGAACAAGACCCAGGCAAGACGGAAAGAGGCGCCAGATTAGCGCCTAATGCGCCCAGAACAAAAAAGCAACAAAAAGCGCCGCCGCCCGTTGACTTGCCTTTACGACCGCCACAGGGTCATCCCGAGCTGCAGGGGAAAGCAAGCTAAAATGGTCGCCAGGGTTGTAACCGTCGCGTTCGAAGGCGTGGAGGCGCGGCGGGTGGATGTAGAGGTTCAGACCGCGTCCGGAAACGTCGCCTTCGTGGTCGTGGGCCTGGGCGACAAAGCGGTGGGTGAGAGTCGGGAGCGGGTGCGGGCGGCGTTTGCAGGCCTTGGCCTCGCGTTGCCCTCCAAGCGGCTGATCGTCAATCTGGCGCCGGCGGACCTCCCTAAGGAGGGCAGCCACTACGACCTGCCGATTGCGCTCGGGTTGATGGGCGTGATGGGCGTGATCCCGCCGGACGCCCTGAACGGATGGATGGCGTTTGGCGAATTGGGCCTGGACGGAACGCTGGCTGCAACCGCCGGCGCCCTGCCCGCCGCGGTCGCGGCCTCGGCCCTGGGCTTGGGCCTGATCTGCCCTGAGTCGTGCGGCCCCGAAGCCGCCTGGGCGGGCGGCGCCTCGATCCTGGCGCCCCGCTCCCTGATCGCCATCGTCAACCACTTCCGCGGGACCCAGGTGCTGAGCGCGCCAAAGCCCGGTCCTGTGCTGGACGCCGACGCCGGCGCCGACCTGCGCGACGTCAAGGGGCAGGAGCAGGCCAAGCGGGCGCTGGAGATCGCTGCGGCTGGGGGTCACAATCTGCTATTCGTCGGTCCGCCCGGGTCGGGCAAGTCCATGATGGCCCAGCGCCTGCCGGGCCTGTTGCCGCCGCTCTCGGCCAAGGAGCTGCTGGAAACCTCCATGGTCCATTCCGTCGCTGGGCTGATCGCCAAGGGCGCCTTGACCCGCGCCCGCCCGTTTCGCAGCCCGCACCATTCGGCGAGTATGCCCGCGTTGGTCGGCGGCGGCACGCGCGCCAAGCCCGGCGAGGTCTCCCTTGCGCACAACGGCGTCCTGTTCCTGGACGAACTGCCGGAGTTCACCGGTATTATGTAGCAAATGGGACTGAAGCCGCGCTGTCAACTGTCCCCATTTTTGGGGCTGCGCCAGTCGGGCGCTGTGCCCACATATTTGTCAATAAAGAGCTTTCAAAACCCAAAATTATGCACAGCTTATCCACATCATTGCCTTGACTCCCATTAGGAATCGCTGAAGCGGATTGTCGCCAACGCGTTACGCGCGGTGACAACGAGAAAAATCGTTGACTGCGGCGTTATGGCGTTTGCTGACGCCGTTGACGCTGTTATCTATTCCGCATGGCGTCTGTTACCGACCAGGATGTGCGCGAAAGGCTCGAAGAGGTGCGGGACCTCATCAGCCGGTATTCGGCTGCAATATCGATGCTCAAGCGCGAAGAGCAGGACTTAGAAATAGCCGTCCAAGTCATGGATGGGCTTCTCAAGCGGCCAGCATACCGCGCGATGCTTCCACCTATAGAAGCGACCGCTGATACTGTAGAGCCGACAAAGCCCGTGGGAATTCCTACAGTCCCTAATATGATAATGGAGGCCCTCTTAGTCGCCAGCGATAATGGCATGTACGGAATGGAGCCGAGTCACGTAACGGCATTCATCCGAGACAACTATTGGCCTAGTGTTCAGTCCCAAAACGTTGCGCCCACTATGTGGCGCATGGCGAGGGACGGAAAACTTACAAAAAATGGTTCAGTTTATTCGCTTCGCGAAATCGGCTTGGATTTTAGTGAAGCGGATCATCAAATTCCTGAGGGCAACGCCCAAAAGGAAACGGCGGTGGCCCCCGCAAAGGAACTCACCGCCGAGGACTTAATGTGAAACCGAAAGGAGGTGGGACGGCACATGAGACCGCCATAACCTGACTTCCGGGCCGTACTGGGTGGCAAGACCCGGTACGGTTCGCAGCCCCGTTGGGGGACACCTTCCTAACAGGATGGGCCGGTTAACCGGTCCGTCCTACCTAAGCAGTAGTGGCGAAATTGGTAGACGCGCCGGTCTTGGGTACCGGTGGGGCGGCCCTGGAAAGCAATCCCCGTGTCGGTTCAAGTCCGGCCTACTGCACCACTTTGAAGTAACAGAAATGGCCGGTTTGTCAATGTCTTGCAGCTTTGACCGACCGGCCAAGTTGCTGATTCTGTTCAATAGGTTAGGTGTCCAGGCGCAGCGTAGTGCATCCAATCGCCTCCAGGCATTGGACAAAGAACGCAGCGGTAAACCCCCCACGGCTGATCTTGTTCGCCAAGTTCCTCTCTGATTCTGGCGTCCCCATGGCCGTCAGCCTCTCAGCTAGGTCGCGATAACTCACGTCTCGTCGCTTTAACTCGGCTTTCAGCATCGCCTTTACGCGGGCCTGCCAGGCTTCGTCCATGTCCCCTCACATCAGCTATGAACATCATCATATCCGATGTTTTTCCCATTGACAACGATGTGCGTCATCATCATAACCGATGTCAATACATCGGATATGATGACATGTCGCAGCACTTCCTTCTCTCAGCCGCCGCCCGCACCCTGTCGCTGGCCAAGGTCATGCGCCTGTCTGATGATCAAGCCTTCGAGCAGTTCAAGGCGATCCGCTGGGATTCGACCGAGGGCGCGCCGGTTTGTCCCCGTTGCGGCTGTCTCTCAATCTACAGCCTGAATGACAACCGCCGCTTCAAGTGCGCCGCGTGTTCCCACAAGTTCAGCGTGACAAGCGGGACGATCTTCGCGAGCCGCAAGCTCCCGATCCGCGACCTTCTCGCCGCCATCGCCATTTTCGTGAATAGCGCCAAAGGCCACAGCGCCCTTCAGCTCAGCCGTGACCTGGACGTCCAGTATAAGACGGCCTTCGTTCTATCTCACAAAATCCGAGAGGCCCTTACAGACGAACCAGTGGACGCCACAGCGGCTGGCGAGGTGGAGATTGATGGCGCCTACTTCGGTGGCCACATCCGGCCGGAGAACCGTAAGGTGGATCGCCCAGATCGCCGCCTTGCCCAGAATCAGAATGGAAAGCGCCAGGTCGTTATGGTCATGCGCGAGCGTGAAGGCCGTGCGCTTCCCTTCGTTGTGCGGAGCGAAGCCGCTGGCGCCGAAGTGGTGGCCCGTCGCGTCGCCCCCGGCTCAACGATCTACGCCGATGAAGCGTCTTGCTACGACAACCTACACGCCCGCTTCCTGACGAAGCGCATCAATCACTCGGAAGCCTACTCAACACCGGAGGCCTGCACGAATTGGGCGGAAAGCTTTTTCTCCCGTATGCGCCGCGCTGAGATGGGTACGTTCCACCACATCGCCGGCCCCTACTTGAGCGCCTACGCTGGCGAAATGGCTTGGAGGGAGAACAACCGCCGCGTTTCCAATGGCGAGCAATATCTAACCGTAGCGGGCCTAGCGCTGGCGCATTCCGTGTCGCGGGTGTGGAAAGGATATTGGCAGCGCGGAAATTGATCAGAAATTGGCTCGAATTTAAAAAATTTCCCACGGCGCCATTAAAATGACTCGCCAACCATTCACACTCAATCTAGAAATTAACCGGAACTTAAGGTGATTCAGGGAGTTTTGTGTTGACTCCCTATCCCGTTTCCCCTATCTCCCCGCGTCCCCCGCGAATCGTTCACAGCAGGTCGGTTATGACAAGGACAAATATAGCCGATTGGGAAGCCCGCGCTCAAGTCGCCGCTGCCGAACTGTGCAAGAAAATTGACGCCGCCGTTTCCGACACTCTTGATTTGGCATTCGTCGCCCCCGCCGACGCCAATGGCACCAATTCGCTCAGCTCTGACTTTGTTGATCGTCTTGACAGGCGCGAACATTTAACGGACCAATTTTTAGCGGCCATATAGCTCCGCCCAAGGACTATCGGCGGGGAAGTATGCAATGACGCGCGGGCTAGAACTTACCCTAAAGGGTAATTTCATCAATTTTACTAAATTCTTTGTTGAAGCCTTTCCGCGCTCGTATGACAAATACGGCGCGGATCCGGCTGAATTCGATGACAATCTTGCACTTTATACTCAAACTATAAATTCAAAGTGTGACGAAATTTATAGAATGACCGCGAGAGATATAAATACATATATAAATTTATACAGTATACATGTAAATCAAAGCGCGGATGAATTTAAGATAATATATTATTTGGGTCGCGCGATAGAAAAGTGGTTAGTCAAAAATGGTTTGGCTGAAATAGCCCAAATACACATGTTCGCTATGATTGGTCTTTTAGATTTTAAGCTAGAAACACTCGGCTATAATAAGCCAAAACTGACTAAGGCTATGATAAAATTGATTAGATTTGGAAAGATTGACGAAGAGCTTGGTGTGACTGGATGCTATTTGACTTATAAGTGCGTCTCAACAGCAGAAAAAAAATTAGCAGCCTAAAAATCTGTTTAGTATGTTTAAGATGGAGACGTTCGTGAGTCGTACACTAGCCCTTATCGCCGCTGTGTTCATGGTGTCAGTGACGCCGGCACTTGCCCAGGCTCCTTACAAGCTGGACGCCAAGGGAAACTGTCACGCGGTCAACGGCCGATTCGCGAAGAAAGAGTTTTGCGCAGCGCCCCCGCCGCCCGTGCATTGCCGCGACGCTCATGGTCGGTTCGCCAAGTGCGGACTACCCGGCACCCATCCGGCCTAAGCGATTCGCCAGCCTTTATACTCGCCTTCGATTGGGACGCTGAGCGCAAGGCCCTGTCTGCGAAGCGCCCATAAACACGCCCCAACGCGCTTGCGCACGGTGATCGTTTCATCGTGATCAAGCCCGCGTCCATCAATGAACGAACGGGTGATCTCTAGCGATGTGAGGGGCGCCTGAGCGGTTCGGAGCGATTGCAGTACGTGGCGCTTCATCTCGCCCTTGAAGGCCCTGTGTGGCGAAGGTGCGCGCTTGGGCTTTTGGCCAGTCAGATCGGCGTCGGGATCGAATAAAAGGATCGCCGCCGTCAGATGGTCCAAACTGGCCAAGTGGCCTTGCAACACCTGTTGCGCCTCATCCACGAGCCTTAGCAGCTCGCGGCGCTTGTCGATCAATCCGGAGACTGTGTTGGGATGGTCCATGGCCAGAATTTAGATCGGGCAACCGCCATATCCCATCCGTGGGCTTGTCCCACTTGCTACATAATACCGGAGTTCACGCCCCAGGTGCTGGATAGCCTGCGCCAACCGCTGGAAACCGGCGAAGTGACCGTGGCCCGCGCCAACGCCCACGTGCGTTATCCGGCGCGGGTGCAACTCGTGGCGGCCATGAACCCGTGCCGCTGCGGGCACGGCGGCGCCGGCAAGGGGGCGTGTGGACGGGCGCCGCGGTGCCTGCAACAGTATCAGAGCCGCATCTCCGGCCCCTTGATGGACCGGATCGACCTGCATGTGGAGACGCCGCCCGTCACCGCGGCCGACCTCGCCCTGCCCCGCCCGGCCGAAGGCACGGCCGAGGCCGCCGCCCGCGTCGCCGCTGCGCGCGCCCTCCAAGAGGCCCGCGGCCAGGAACTCGTCGCCGCCGCAGATCGCAACGGCTTGACCCAGGGCGCCGAAGCCTATGGACCAGGCGCAGCGCTCAACGCACGCCTGGAAGGCCGCGCCTTGGAAAAGTTCGCCGCGCCCGACGACAAGGCGCGCGCTCTCCTGACCCGGGCGGCGGAGACGGGCGGCCTATCCGCGCGGGGCTGGACCCGGACCTTAAGGCTGGCGCGCACCATCGCCGATCTGGACGGCGCCGAAACGGTCGGCCGCCTGCACGTGGCCGAAGCGCTGATCTACCGGCCGGCGACTCGCCCGGCGGAGACGCGGCTGGACGACGAACCGCGCGTTCGGGAGGCCCAGCGATCTCGGCTCGGCTAGGACCGGTGCGGCGGATTTTGCGCTACTGCGTCAGTCGCACGGTCTCTAGGCTGGTGGTGAACATCGATTGCATCGCCGCAACGATGTCTGGGCCATAATCGGCCTGAAAATAATAGTTCGAAGATGTCGCGCAGGCAGACAGATTTGTGGGGATTTGATTTATATAGGGCAGGACGAGCTCTTGATAGTTGCTCTCGTAGCCGGCAGGTTGATAATTATAGTTATAGATCGGTAGATAGGTTGTATAGATCACTCCCACCGTGGCTTTCGCCTGGAGCTGGTTGCACCAGGAAGACTGCAAAGCCTCCGTGCAATGGCCATGACTGCAGCTTGGGTTGTACGTATCGACCAGACCGTCCGTGACCAGGAAGACGTAGTTAATGGGCGAACTGGCGCTGGCGCCCGTACCTTGTGCGGGCAAATAGGTGTTCGCAAACTGCGTTATCTGGTCATAGAGGTCTGAATCGGCGAAGCCGGAAGGCGAATTGGATCCCAGATCGATGGCGACATTTTCATACTGCGATAGGCTGGTGGTCGGGGCGAAAACTTGAGTCACGGTCGCCGATGGATAGGCGTTCATCGTGTACAGGCCGATTGAGATGTTTGGCGTGGTTGAATTCTCCGCGGCGATGGCGGTTTGGATGATGGAGTCCACCGCGCTATTCGCCGAATCGATGCGAAGCGTAATGTAGGGACTGATGTTATGGGCGTAGTCCTCGTTCGAGTAAGTCTGAGTCGACTCGGCGACGTGACACCCGAAGACGCAGCCCGGTTCACCGCCCGTGCCCTGACCGTATTGCTCAATGCGGGCATACAGCGCGCTCATATCCGACGCCGTGGAGGCGATGCCCATCGACTGCGAAATATCGATCAAAATATAGTAGCGGATGTAGGTCAGCGGCGTCGTCGTCGCCTGGGCGTGACCCGAGATCGGAATACTCGATATGCCGATAAGGCCCGCAAAGAAGGTCGGCACAGATGTCTTATAGGTCAGAGTGGCTGTATAAGTTGAAATATTTACATTTGTTGTTTTTGAAATCGTTATGTTTGGATTTACGGAAATCGGCAGATCAGACGTATTGGTCGCGAAGGTATTGTTCGCCACGGTCCGCATATTATTTTGATAGGCTAGTGCGTAGCTACCAGCGCCCTGGGCGATCGAAGGCGAAATGGCCGAGAGAACGGCTGTATCGGCCGCCTCGTTAAGTCGCTGATTTATATTAAGAGCATAGCCATAGTCGATTGCGGCGCCGATCATCAGCATCAAAGCTGAACCACATATAGCTACGATCACAGTGACGTTGCCGCGGCTATCGATAAGATTGAGCCAGCGCAGCATACCTAACTCGCCTTATGGCGCCGCTCAAGCTTAACTGATGTCAAAAACGGCCACCGCTACGGCTAGAGTTGACCTGAGGTAATCTCTCGCTGATTCGCATCCCGTCCGCAACGCATGGGCGGATATATATATTGCAGATGATATATGAGCCCCCTCGGCGCTGCGGCGTTCGCTTCAAGCCTACGCCCCCCTCCCCGCGCCCGCGAACGCGACCTAAAGAGGCTGGGCGGACTTTCACATTGGGATTGCGGCGGCCCTTGGACGGCGGAGCGCCATGATCCGGGACGCAGCGCCTCTCCTCACAGCGTCAGGTGCAGAAACTGGCTGAACGGATTCGCTTCATAGTCGGCGAAGGGGCCGCCGTCCCTGAAGCCGCGCGTTCGGTAAAGCGTCAGGGCGGGCTCAAACGCGGGGCCACGCCCGGTTTCCAAACTCAGGCGCCTCATCCCCCTGCGCGTCGCCTCCGCGAGGATATGGTCGAGCAAGGCGCCCGCTACGCCCTGGCGCAGAAACGCGGGATGGGTTCGCATCGACTTCAGCTCGCCGCTACAGGTGTCGAGCGTCTTTAACGCGCCGACAGACGCAATCCGTGCGCCCCGCCAAGCCGTCCAGACGGTTACGTTGGGGGCTCGCAACCCGGACAGGTCGAGGGCGAACACGCTCTCAGGAGGAGACTCCGCCCGCATCCCCGCCAGATGAAGCGCAATCAGGGCGCGCGCCTGATCGCCGGATAGATCGTCGACCTGGATGGTCAGCGGGAGGTGTGACTCAGCCAGCGTCATGGTTTGCTAATGGCGACAACGTGAACGACCCGTTTGGACCAGCTCATATATCGCTAGCGCGCTAAGGCCAACTCCACCGAAGGTCAACGCCGCTCAAACGTCTAGGACAGCGCCTCTTCCTTGTCATCGACCGCCTCGCTGGAGGCGGCCAATGTGCGCGCGAGTTGAAGCAGCGCCCGCCGCAACCGCATCGACTTGATCCGCGAGTAGCATTCGACGAGGTCGTCGACACCACGCAGTTGCGACATCAAGGACAAGATCGCCGGCGAACGCGGCGCCGGTTCGTTCTCGTCCGGCAGGAGCGCTGTCGGCGATACCCCCAGCGCGCGGGCGGACTTCACCAGCATGGACGCCGAAATGCGGTTCGTGCCACGTTCGTACTTTTGAATCTGCTGAAAGGTGATGCCAAGCGCCTTTCCGAGCTGATCCTGGGACATGCCTTTGGACTTGCGCAGGGTGCGAAGACGAAACCCGACAGCGATGTCTATCGGGTCAGGCCCGTTCAAATCAGCCCGATCAACCATTTCAGCTCCTGCAAAAAATGAGGGGACAATAGGCGGAAAGGCCGCCCAAAAAGCAGACGCGCAACTGGCGGCGGCGACTACCGCAGCGGGAATTCTTAAGGTAAGAGGAATGTAGGGATCTTGCTATAGCTTTTGAGAAGCCGCCCCTACTTTTGGTAGAAATACCAAGTTTATCGCCTCAACATTTTTTGCCGAACGAAGGATCGCCCCTTGGTCCATGATGGCCCGTCGATCGAGCCAGACGCCCGCCTGGAGGGGCGGGAACAGGTGCTCGCCCTGCTCAGCCATGAGATGCGGACGCCTTTGAACGGGGTCTTGGGCATGGCCGGTCTCTTGGCGGCGACGAACTTGGATGCAACCCAACAGGCCTATCTCAGCGCGCTCAGAGATTCGGGCGAATTGTTGCGCGGCCTCGTCAACGACATTCTAGACCTAGCCAAGCTGGACAGTCGTCCGCTGGAGCTTGAGCCGGTCGATACCGACGTGGAGCGCCTGCTTCAGGGTGTGTGCGAACTTTTGAGCCCTCGCGCCCACAGCGCCGGTATCGAGATCGCCTGGAGCACCCTGGGCCTCCTGCCCCAGCTTCGCGCCGACGATGGCCGGCTGCGCCAAATCCTGTTCAACTTGGCCGGCAATGCGATCAAACTCACGCAAACCGGCGGCGTTCTGGTCACCGCGGCCAAGGTCGGCGAGTCTAAGCTTGAGGCGGGCGGCGAGGGCGTTCGCGTTCGCTTCAGCGTCGAAGATACCGGACCAGGCGTGCCGGCGGAGGCTCAGACCCGCATTTTTGAGGCGTTCGAGCAGACCGAGGCGGGCGCGCGGGCAGGCGGCGCGGGCTTAGGCCTAGCCGTCGTCAAGCGCTTGGCGACCGCGTTCAACGGCGAACTCGGCTTGGTCAGTCCGCCCGGCGAGGGCGCGCACTTCTGGTTCGAGGCCGATTTCGCCATGGCCGAGGTCGAGGCGAGCGCTGCGGCGGCCACACCGTCGCTGAAAGGTCGCCGCCTCGCTGTAATCTCGGCCAACCCCATCGTGCGTCAAGCCGCGCGGATGCAGATCGAAACCTGCGGCGGCGAGGCGATGGATATGCCCTTTCCCGCCTCGGAAGCGCCGGCGGACGCCGTGCTGATCGATCCGGACCCAGCCTGCGCCCCCCTCGCGCCGCCGCCCAACGCGCCCGCCATCGTTCTTCTGGCGCCTGAGGCCCGCGACCGGATCGAGGCGTTTCGCGCGGCGGGCTACGCCGGCTATCTGATCAAGCCGTTGCGCCGCGCGTCGCTGGCCGCGCGGGTCCTGGCGGTCTTGGGCGAGCCCGGCGTCGCGCCGGCGCCCTTCGCCAACGCGCCGGCCGAAGATGAGCGCGCCGACGACGAGCGCGCCTCTGGCGCCTCCGCCCAAGGTCTGCGGGTGCTGCTGGCGGAGGATAATCCGGTCAATGCGCTCCTGGCGCGGGCGCTTCTAACGCGGGCGGGCTGCGTGGTCGTACGGGCCGCGACAGGCGAAGAGGCGCTGACGGCGCTGGAGCAGGCGCCTTACGATGTGGTGCTGATGGATATGCGGATGCCCGGCATGGATGGGCCGACCGCCGCCCGTACGCTGCGCCTACGGGGAGACCGCACCCCGATCATCGCCCTCACCGCCAACGCGTTCGAAGACGACCGCCGCGCCTGCCTGGAGTCCGGCATGGACGACTTCCTGACCAAGCCACTGGAGCCTAAGACGCTCCACGCCGCCTTGGCGAGGTGGACACGCGCGGGCTAAAGCCCTCGCCCCTACGCGTGCCCGTCGTGGTGGGGGTCCAACAGACGGTGGGCGTGGACAATGAAATAGCGCATCAGAGCGTTGTCGACCGTCGCCTGAGCGCGCGCCTTCCAAGCCGTTCGGGCGGAGCTGTAGTCCGGAAACGCGCCGACGAAATCGAGCTTGGCGAGGTCCTTGAACTCCGTGCCGCCGACCGCCTTGAGTTCGCCGCCGAAGACCAGGTGGAGCAACTGTTGATCGGCCATGGGCGTCCTTCTCGGCAATCTCTATCCAGTCGCCACAAAGGCCGCGACTGCGACTCGGCCAGGGCGTCTAGGTAAGCTGGTCGATAGGCGCGGTTTTAGCCAAGATCAACGGGTGCAGGGCCGGCGCGGCGCAGATCATGCCGAGGTTTTTCGCAGACGGCGTATTGAAGGTCAGCGGAAGGCCGCCAGTATTGGTGACCTGCGCGCCCGCTTCGCGCGCGATCAGGTCGCCGGCCGCCAGATCCCAATCGTGCTTCCAGCCGCGCGATACCGCCGCATCGAAGTCCCCCGCCCCAACCAGAGCCATGCGATAGGCGATGGCGTTTCGGCGCTCCACCGACATTTTGGGCCAGGGCTCAAGCCAACAGGGCTGATCGAACAGCTTTCGGTCGCCCGCCATATGGCAGCCCGCCAGGGTCTCCGCCACAGACGGGCGGATCGGCTCACCGTTGCGCTGTGCGCCGGCGCCGACGTCCGCCGTATAGAGCTCCCCCGGCGCGGGCGCGTAGAGGGCGGCGCTTAGCGGACGGCCGGCCTCCACCACAGCGATGGAGATCACAAACCACGGCGAGTCCTTCATATAGGCGCTGGTGCCGTCGATGGGGTCCACCATGAACACGCGCTTGGCCGACAGCCGCGCCGGATCGTCGGCCGTCTCTTCGGACAACCAGCCATAGTCTGGGCGGGCCTGCAGAAGGCGCGTCTTCAATAGCGCATCTACGGCGAGGTCCCCATTGGTGACGGGCGAGACGCCATCCTTGTACCAGATCTGCAAACCCTTTTCGCGAAGCTCCAGCGCGAGGCGGCCAGCCTCCAGCGCGGCGTCGGCGATCAGGTCCAGATCGGTCATCTCCCCGCGATCGCCAGATCGTCGACGAGGAGCGATGGCGCATTGGAGGCGCCGCGAATCTCAAGATCGCCGCCAGGAACCAGGCGGGCGTAAATGTCCTTCAAATTGCCGGCGACGGTGATCTCGGTCACGGGATAGGTCAGCGCGCCGCCCTCGAACCAGAAGCCGGACACGCCCGCCGACCAGTCGCCGTTGTTGGCGTTGAGCGACGGGCCGAACATGGAGGTGACCAGAAGGCCCTCGCCCGCCTCGCGCATCAAATCCTCCAACGTCCCCTCGCCCGGCTCCAGGGTCAGATTGTGAGGCGAGACGCCCGGCGGCCCAGCCAGGCCGCGCGAGGCGTGGCCCGTGCTCTCCATCCCGAGTTGGCGGGCGCTCGCGCTATTCAACAGCCAGGTGGTCAAGACGCCCGCCTCTATCAGCTTGCGCGGCGAGGTCGCGACGCCTTCGTCGTCGAAGGGCGCCGACCCCAGACCCCGCGGCCGGAACGGATCCTCGGCAATGGTGACGGCGGAGGAGAACACTTGCTCGCCCAGCTTATCCTTCAGGAAGGATACGCCCCGCGCCACCGACGGGCCGGAGACGGCCCCCATCAGAGGCGAAAGCAGCGAGGTGGCGATGCGGTTTTCAAAGATGACTGGCGCGGTGCGGCTCGCGATCTTGCGGGCGCCCAGACGCGAGACGGCGCGCCGCCCGGCCTCTGCGCCGATCTGTTCCGGCGGCGGCAGATCGGAGAGATAACGCGTTGAGCGGCCGTCGCCGCCATTCTCCATCGCCCCGCCCTCGCCCGCGATCGCCGAGGCGTAGAGCGAAAAATAGCTGCCCTGGTGGGCGCCTTCGAACCCGCCGCTGGTCACCAGCCGCCAATCGCCCGCGCTCCAGGAGGCCGAGGCGCCATCGGTGTTGGAGACGCCTTCGACCTCGCGCATCCGGCCCTCGGCGGCTTGAGCCGCGCGTTCGAGCTGGTCCGCCGTCGGCTCGGTGGGGTCGTAGAGGTCGAGGGCCGGCAAGGGACCCCGTGCAAGCCGATCCCCAGGCGCCAGGCCGGCGTAGGGGTCTTCCGGCGCAAGCCTCGCCATAGCTACGGCCCGCTCCACCAGACGCGCCCGAGCGGTGGGCGAAAGATCCGACCCGGACACCACCGCCTGGCGCTGACCGACGAAGACCCTCAGACCCAGATCGCGCGACTCTTCGCGCTCGATCTCTTCCAGAGCGCCCAAGCGGACCGTAATCGACAAGGATCGGCGCTCGGCCCCCACCGCTTCGGCGGCGTCGGCGCCGCCCTTCAGCGCGGCGTCGACAAGTTCATGCAGAAGAGCGGAATCCATAGCGACAGCAATCCAGTGGCAAGCGACAGACGCGGCGGTCGAACCGCCTGAACAGGACGGCCATATGACCGCGTCGGCGCGCGCTCGCAAGCGTCACGATCCCGCCGCGTTGTAATCGGGGCTAGCGCCCTCGACGTCGCCACCGTCAGGCCGCCACATCCCAGTGCGGCGCCCAACCCGGATCGATCAAGCGACCGTTGGGGCGCGCCAGCGCCGAGAGACGCGCCATATCCTTTTGCGTCAGCTCGAACCCGAACACATCCAGATTGGTGGCCGCCCGCTCCACATTGCTGGACTTGGGGATCGCGATCACGCCCTGCTGCACCAGCCAGCGCACGGCGACCTGAGCGGCGCTCACCCGATGCGCCTCGGCGACCTCAAGGATCGTCTCGTCGTGCAGCACCTTGCCCTGAGCCAAGGGACAATAGGCCGTCATGGCGACGCCTAGCCGGCGGCAGGCCTGGAGCACGGGAGCCTGGGACAGGAAGGGGTGGTATTCGACCTGATTGACCGCCAGGGGCTCAGGACATTTCGCCACGGCCTCCTCCAGCAAGGCGGCCGTGAAGTTCGAGACGCCGATGGCGCGCGCGATCCCGCGCCGCTTCACCTCGGCCAGCGACCGCAGGCTCTCGGCCAAGGGGAAGGCCGGGTTGGGCCAATGGATCAGCAACAGATCGATATGGTCGAGGCCTAAGCGCTCGAGCCCTTCCTCCGCCGCCTTCTCCAACCGTCCTTCGGCGATATCGTCCTTCCAGACCTTGGTGGTGACAAAAATTTCGCGACGGGGAACACCGCTGTGGCGGATGCCTTCGCCGACCTCGGCCTCGTTGCGATACATCGCGGCGGTGTCGACATGGCGGTAGCCGATGTGCAGACTGCGCGCGACCAGCTCGGCGCAGACGTCCTTGGCGATCTGCCAGACGCCGAGCCCGACCACGGGAATCTCGACGCCAGCGGTGGAAACGGTATTCATGGGGCACTCCCTATCGGTCCGTAGGAGGCTGGACGACGTGTCGACCCCCGGTTCGGTTGTGAACGACGAGAGCGCGTGCGGGATATCAGACCGTCACGCTCGCGTCTTGCTTCTCGGGGCGACCAGCCTGATCGGCCGGTTTTTGACGCCGCGACTGGCCGCAGCCGGCCTTCACGCCATCGCCATCAGCCGCGCCCCGCCTTGCACCCAAGAACGCGACCCTGGCCAAAAGGCTGCGGGCGCCTTGCGATGGACTCAAGGCGATCTCACAGCTCCGCAGACGCTCCCCAAGCTCAGGCAGGCCGACGCCATCCTCAGCCTGTCGCCGATCTGGCTCCTGGCCCCCGCGCTGCCCAAACTGTTTGAGACCGGCGCACGGCGCGTGATCGCCTTCTCCTCGACCAGCCGCGTGACGAAGATTCAGTCGCCGGTCAGCGCCGAGCGCGCCATCGCGGAGCGCTTGGCCGATGGCGAGGCGCAAACCTTTAGCCTCTGCGACCGCGCAGGCGTCGCGTGCACGGTGCTGCGCCCGACCCTGATCTACGCCGAGGGCCAGGATCAAAACGTCTCCCGCCTCGCCGCCCTGATCCGCCGGTTCGGGGTCTTGCCCTTATCGGGCGGGGGCGAAGGGCTGCGCCAGCCGGTCCATGCCGACGACCTGGCCTGGGCGGCCCTGGCGCTCATCGATGCGCCCGCCACCTTCGGCAAGACCTACGCCCTGCCCGGCGGCGAAACGCTCAGCTACCGCACCATGGTCGAGCGGGTGTTCGAGAGCCTGGGCCGCACGCCCCGCATCCTCACCGTCCCACCGCCGCTCTGGCGCCTAGGATTGGCGCTCGCCAGCCCGGTCTTAAAGGGCGCAACGTCGGCCATGGGCCAACGCATGGGGCAGGACCTGACATTTGATTCAGGGCCGGCGGCGGCGGACTTCGGCTGGTCGCCCCGGCCGTTTCGGCCGCGTTTTGGGTGACGGGTCACAACTACCGTTTAAGGGTCATCTCCGAAATCGATCTTTTGCAGCAGTCGGCGAAGGCCGTCGTGAAGGGCGCTGGCTCGAAGAATCGCGGACCTGTCAATCCGATGGCCAAGGCGACCGGATGGCAGCGCCTTTTCATACGTCGGCCACAGACGTTTTAGCGCGCGACTGGCATCGGCGGACGTATGCGGGCGTGAAGCCGGTCTGTCGGCAAAATGAAGTAGAAGGAACGCCTCGTGGCAGGGCTGCTGCAAAACTAAATCGAAGCCTTCCCGGTCCGCTAGGCGGAAGACTTCTTCGTCCCGCTCCGGCGCTTGGCCCAGCGTGTCGGCGTCAAGCAAGATCGCACGGTAAACATAGTCGCCTCGAGCCAAGCGGCGTCTGTGCTGAATCGCCGCCTGTTTGACGATTGATAAGGGATCGCCGCCTCCAAGAGGCACGGCATCCAGGTGAACCTTGTGGTGGCGCTGCTCAACAAGGCGCGCGAGGAGGACCACATAGCCGCGCTCACTTTCCCCTTCGCAGCCCAGAAAGATGCGCTGGCGCTGTGGACGAAACGCTTGGCGCGGCGCCATTCTGATCGTCAGCCGATTTGGGGCACGGCGCCGAACATGCCGCCGAGGTATTTTCGGTAGTAGTTGTCGGTTCGGCGAACGGCTTGAATATCCTTCAAACCATAGACTTCTGTGCGACCGCCGGGGTCCTTAGCGCAGAAGAACACCTCCTCCTTGATCAAGTCCTCCAGGAGGGAGGCGTTGTGGCAGCTCATCCAAAGCTGGGCATCGTGAGGGTTACGCTCACGGTCGTAGAACCAGCGCAGAATCTCGGGAAGGAGAAGGGGATGGATCGCGGCATCGAGTTCATCAATAACGGCGATACCTCCAGTTTCTAGTGCGTTGAGCAATATTGGATAGAGGTGCAGGAATTGCCTCGTGCCCTCGCTCTCGTAGAGCAGGGGCATTGGAAACGCCAACCCGGCGTGAGTGAAAGATGCCGCAGGTCCGTTCAGCTCGGACTGAATATGCATAGATTTGATACCCAGATCGATCCGCTCAATCTCTCGATTGAAAACCTCCAAGAGCTTTGGGTTAGCCGCATAGAGACGAACGGTCGCTTCGTCAGATACATGCTGACGCTGCAATAAAATGTTGCTCGATACGATAGAAGCCGCATTCCACAGCGCCTTCGCAAAAGGATGCTCAAGTTGGGCCAGCGTGGACACAACACTCGCGTCAGGCCGGAGCACCTTTTCTAAAGCCTGCTTAAATCCTATAAGTCCGAAAGCCTTAGATGCTTCAACCGAACCATTTTCATTTCGTTCGAATAGCTTGACCTTGCGCGTAGCGGCGGATGGCCAATAATGTAAGGTCTCTGAAACGACGCGCGGAGTTTCGGCCCAGCCGATCACGACTTCGTATGCATAGCGACACTGGGGCGCGTCAGCGTCAGTTAGCCTATCGACGTCTTCTATTCCGGCAATTTGCACTGCCAAACGTGTACGAGCGTGAAGCGCGTCGTGATCATTGAATCGGTCGAAGGGCATCCGCGTACCGCGAGGTGCGGAGAAACTGTCCTTCACAAACCACGCTAGAAAAGCCAAGGCTTTCAAGACGTTCGACTTGCCCGAGGCGTTAGCTCCAAACAAGGCCACCACTTTTGGCGCACGCTCAGTCGCGCCTTTCCAAAGCGGTGCGAGCCTGTCGGCATCTTCCGGCACGTGGGCCGATGCCCTCAAGTCGATCACCTGAGGTTCGCGGATAGAGTAGAAATTTTCGATTTCTAGTCGATGCAGCACTGAACCGCCCCCAGACCTTCACGGCTTATGGGAGCATGAAGCAGCCAAATCAACGAAAAAACGTTAAAACCGGCTGCTCATAGCGATGAAAGCAGCGTTGAATATGACTATTCTGCGCAGCCTGCCCTCGCCGGACGCCAAAAGCCGGGCGCCTGTTAGCACCCGGCCCGGCCAACCCGATCAGTCTTCCGCAGTCTCCGCCGCCACCGGGGCGACGTCCTTGCGGGCGTTTTGGCGTTCGGCGATGCGGGCGGACTTGCCGCGACGGTCGCGCAGATAATAGAGCTTGGCGCGACGCACGACGCCGCGGCGCTTCACCTCGATCGACTCGATATTGGGCGACAGGGTCGGGAACACCCGCTCTACGCCTTCGCCGAAGCTGATCTTGCGGACGGTGAAGTTCTCTTGCACGCCGGCGCCGGCGCGGGCAATGCAGACGCCTTCGAACGCCTGGATGCGTTCGCGCTCGCCTTCCTTGATGCGGACGTTGACGCGGAGCGTGTCGCCGGGCTGGAAGGCCGGGGTCTTGCGGGTGGTGAG
>Ga0116231_10004947_pt1 | contig 26657 bp, 20 predicted proteins | sample S1TSphgellanicum_2_FD_89695 | JGI IMG/M metagenome (GOLD analysis project Ga0116231, IMG submission 89695) | Host-associated microbial communities from peat moss isolated from Minnesota, USA - S1T2_Fd - Sphagnum magellanicum MG | ecosystem: Host-associated > Plants > Peat moss > Unclassified... | reverse complement strand
TTTTTGTTTTTTCAAGAATTTACAACTTCTTAAATGTAACCCAGGAGGTCACAATTCTCCGTGCACAAAAAACACCAAAAAAACCCCCCCTTTTGACCCCCCCCCCCCCACTTGTCAGAGAAGGAAAGATATAGAAACAGGGACAAAAAACAATTGGGATGACGATCCCATGCTCTTGTGCATGCCCAAGTTGAAACACAGTGATCTGGCAACTTTACATCATAAATACCTGAGTTCAAAGCCCACTGATTTGACAAAGAGAGAGCTCCGCTGATGTTACACTTCAAAGGAATCCTATTGCAGATTAAACTGTTTTGTCCAAAACAGATCTCAAATGTCCTAGGCCCCAGAGAATCTGAGAAAAGCTAACAAATTTGAAGCACCACCCCCATTCAGGTGTTTGGTTCTCAGATACAAGAGTGGATGAAAATCATCCAAAGTCAAATCACCACCAATGACTGCAGATCAGTCCAGTAATATATTGCACAAATAGAAAACAGAATCTGTCTATTAACATAGAAGTTCACCAGAGTCCTTTTACATGAAATGCTCCTCAGCAAATCTGAAGGCCCTGTGGAAGGTCAAACATGAGATTAATCTTGTTAGTGTTCATGATTACCAGTGCTGATCAAAACTTAATCTTCAGATGCACCAAGAAAGAGTTTACCGAAAAAAACCAATAAATTTTTTTAAAAATTGCTGTAGTACCTTAACCTTCTTCACCAAACTCACGAGTGAATCTCTCTTGGACTTCAAGGTCACCCTTGCTCACTGTTGGCCTTTGCTTTGCCAAGACTTTGTCAAAATCCCCCTTCATAATAGGTGGTGGTAAAATCTACAACACAAGGATAGATCAACAAAATACACAGACAGATAAAAAAACTGTGAACTGGAAGCAATATATGGCCCACACCCAAAACCCAAAACACAATGTTATTATTAAGACAGCCTACATGGTTGGCACTATGGTGCAGGTGACTGAGTCCTGCAGATCAATATATATATATATATATATATGTAGCCAGAAACAGCATTTGCCCTGAGACCAGAGAAGGAAACTGAAAGGACAATAACTTAACACCAATTGGGTCCAAAATGAACCCTTAAATATTTAAATATGTGTTCTGACACTTTTGACCTTTGAGCTCAGGGGGCTATACTACAACATGCGCAATCAACTTTGGCAGAAAGGTCTCAATATCTTACAAATGAATATAAAAAATTAGAGTGTTCCAGGGTTGGTGCTTTGTTCACCTGAGCTGCAAGACCTGCAGAAGCAAGCTCAATCATGGTTGTCTGCTTTGCATTAGGTTCTCGAGGTCCACAAGGCATCCACATCTCCTCACCTTCTTTAGTGGTTACTTTCTTGAAATGCATTGCATCTTGGGTTTTCCGTACAGGTTCAAACAATACATCCTTCACCTGTAAGCACACCCATATTCTCATTTGTCATTAGCCTTGATCAGATTCCCATCCATTTGTTGACATCATATGCAGGCTTGAGAATATCAACCATGGGTATCATCAGCAGTTACAGAGATGGTTAGCAGTTCAGCAATTTTTTATATAAGATCAACTGCTTGTGGAATTTAAATCTTGCTCATGTGAATTACTTGGAAAAACAATTTGTTTAAAAGCATATGGGTATGCATGTTTGAAAACATAGGAGCCAAGGATGAGTGCAAATTCTTTCAAGAACCTGGCTCATCTTGTGTTCCCTTATCAACATCAGGACAGAACCACACTGGTTCTCTACAACTTTGTTGAACCTGTAATAATAATGAGGAAACAGGTTTTCATGGCAAGCAGAATATTCAGTCCATGACTTACAGCAACAGCGACATCTGAACCTGAGAAACCATCCGTCTTTCTTGCCAAATCCTCAAAATCCCACTCTGACAAATTATGGGGTGTATCTCCCAGATGAACCTGGAGCATTTCAGTGGTAAAACATCAGGGATATTTTATGTGAAACTCCATGCAGGGAACCTTCTACCACCAAATTGCCAAATTGTGAACCGTTCTCTTTCAAAATCAAAATCAACAATATGTTTCAGACGATGGAACCAGATTTCCCAGAAACCAGAAACAAAACTGCTACATTTAACAGCAGGGAAGAAATTGAGAAACAAACAGCAGACCTCCAGGTTGAACACTCCTCTAATCCAAAAAGGTTGAGATGGACTTAAAAATTGACATATCAAACAGATTTGGTACTTCTTGAAAATAAAATAGTGGATGGACACTGTACCTTGAACATATGTTGTCGAGCTTTGAGCTCAGGTAGAGGGATGTAAATGCGTTTGTCAAAACGACGCCTCACTGCCTGTCTTGCCAACATCCACACTCAGATATGTTTCCATGCATTGGAGCAGTGGCACAAATGTTTAGTAACCCACTTTATTGTCACACATGTATGGTCATAGTATGAAGGTAAAAGTGCTGGATCTCAAAAAACACTTAAAAAAGAGTTTACAAAGTTTTTGGGGAACCCTATAATGTCAATTGGCTCTCCGTTCCAGAACCCAAATCCTCAAATGGCTTCTTTTTCATCCTCTACTCTTAATTTTTTGAAATCTCACTTCTCCTTCTCATGATGCAGTACCAGAGATATGCAGAATTTGCCTGCAGCTCTAGCCTAGAACTTATTCAGGGTTCAAGACTTAGCAAGAAACTTTCTTGCAATGCTTTGGCTGTGCTCTGGCCCAGGTCAAAAGTCAAAATGTGGGATATACCCTCTGAGTTCATCCCAATCCCTATAGTTTGAAATACTAGGGTTTCCTAACCTATAATGTGCACACTGGAGAGCACCAGGTCTTCCTGCAACTCCCATTACAGATTTTCTATTCCAGTTTCAGAAATAATATTAGAATCCTATATGCATATTAGAAATAATTACTTCAGTCTCTGGGATGGAAACTCACTTGATCTAAGGAGTAAGGTGTGTTGGTTGCAGCCAAAACCAGAACCTTTGTGTCCTGGTTTCCCACACCCTGCCAAACACAAAATTCAACCCATCAGGGAAGAAGCAATCCAGAATCCACAAGATGTTGACAACAAGAAGCTTGGCTTGCTGCTGACAGTTACCAGAATTTGACTGAAGCACTTGTCCACCATTTTAAACAATATGCAACTGTTTTGGACTAAGAGTACAACAAACCATTACACATTTCTCTATCCTGACTAAAAGTACTCCCTCATGGCAAGATGTAGGTACCAAATCTTCTTTAAATCATCACAGTTCCTGTACCATAAACAACTTGATGAGTTTACAGTTACCCCTTGACCAAACTACTATCCTGCATATTTTCTAAATGTTACATTCAGTGCACAGGATAGTGCTTCACAGCAAAAGTACCGCAAAGAATGTGCAAACTGTTAATCAGGACTTCCATAAACAAAGACAGGTTGCCAGCAACAAGATTCAGAGGTAGTAGAAATGACTGACCTGCATTTGCACTAAGAGCTCAGTCTTGATGCGGCGGGAGGCCTCACTCTCATTTCCTTCGCCACGGGTACCACATAGGGAGTCAATTTCATCAATGAAAATAATGGATGGTGCTGCTTCACGGGCCATCTGAAATAGATTGGCCACTAGCTTCTCACTCTCCCCCATCCACTTTGAGACCAAATCAGATGAAGAAATACTGCAGCCCAAATGTTGGAAGTTAAGAGCTTCCTGCCTTGTGTACTTAAAAATGATGAGACAAAATACATCTATGCACAGACTCAGCATGTATACTTTTACCTGACTAGATCACACGAGAACATGGAAATTCAACCATGTGATATCAACTACATGTAAAATATAGGGTTCCAAATATCATCACATTGACCTTCAAATAAGTCAAAAATGAATTCCATGCACATCAAATCATGCTCTTTCTTGGTGTCAAAACACACATATCTATGGGATTGCAGAGGATAGTCCATGAAAACACTTTGAAGGTAACCATTTTGTCAGTTCCAGCAAACCAGCTCTAACACAATACAAATGAGTGTAGTTAACACAACAATCTTCCAAAGAGAAGCTAGACCAAAGAGGAACCTGAAGAAAGTGGAGTCAGCTTCTGTTGCAACTGCTTTTGCAAGGTATGATTTTCCAGTTCCTGGAGGCCCATACAGAAGAAAAGCTCTCCATGGTCTTCGCTTACCTGTATTCACAGAATTGAGGAAAAAGTAAACAAAAAAACATATAGTCAAAATGTGCACCCTAAACAATACATTCCAAACTTGATGAAGAATGATAAGAAGCCAATTACTGGATTCCACAATCAGACATCAGTTCTAGGAAGCAGTAATGAAGTATTTTGCTTAAAACATATACACTGGCACACAGTCAAAAGCTTCAGTGATGTTGGACTCAATCCTCCTCCAAAACTGCTTGCGCATGCAGCAACCCTTAAAGCTGATACCATAGTGAACCATAAAAAAATTTATCAACATGTGTAAAATTTACAAGGTCTTCATTGAAGCAAGGAAGAAAAAAGGAACCCAATAATCATTGTGAGAAGCTTGGTCACCTGAGCTTGAAGAAAATGAGAAACTGTTATGGAGGCCTTTTATGGAAATGAGGGTTTTCAAAAAGAACCCTGTGAGCCAAAGAAAGCCTGAATGATATGCAACTATAGTCTATAAATGTGGCAAAGAGGATTGACAATGGGAGAAATGTAAGCCACAAGGTGTTGGGGAGCAAAGAAAAAACCCTAGAAATATGTTTGTTCAGGAAGGCAAGTGATGTGGAAGAAGAAGGTGCCCCATAATGCATACCTGTGAAGAACTGTGGGAATTTGACAGGAAGAATGACTGCCTCCTGAAGAGCTTGTTTGGCACTTTCCAGGCCAGCAACATCCTCCCATTTGACATTAGGCTTCTCGCGGATGATAGCGGAATTGAGTCCTGATCTCAGCTTCGTCTGCTCGGGATCCTCACCATCACCACCACCTCCATCACCTCCCCCGCCGCCGTCCTTCGATCTCGGTTTCGACTTAGGCTTCACAACCAAGGCACCATCTCCGTTGACGGTCGGTCCACCACCACCAGCTCCTCCTTCATCCAGCACGGCTCTAATCTCCTCAGCCCGACGTAAATACTCTGTGAATTTGTGCGTGATTGCTTCCTTGATCTTCGGATTCTTCTCGTACTTGAGATGCGTCTTGAAATACTCCAACGCATTCATGTACAGCGGGAAAGCCTTAGCATAGTTCCCTGCATTATCCTCCGCTACTGCTTGTCTGACGAACTCAATCGCCTGTTCCTTGAAATTGCTGTACATGGCGCCCTGAGCCCTGACTTCGAGCTCACTCCAGAACCCGCCGTTCTCCCACTTCTCGTCCCTAGCAAGGCAAGAAAACAAAACAAAAAGATAACAAAACTAACTCTTTCTAAGAGTTGTACAAAACGATCCACAACCCAGCAGAAACCACCACGGCCAGAATACTAGGTCAAATTCTTACAACGACAACGATCTAGAACCCACCAAGTTCTACTCTTCTTCTGCTGCACAAAGATGGAAATGACGCGTGAGTTTTCCGGCAGAGACAAAACCGAACAGGGAACAATTGTGAAGCGAACGCAACCCCGACGACGACGACGACCACGAAGGAGGAGGAGAAAAAGTCCGTTTGAATCGAATCTCTGGGAATTAGGGTTAGGGTTAGGGTTTCTTCGTCACCTGCAACCTGTTTGTACCCTTTTGTTTCGTGTACCAGTAGTACTTATTATTCTTACCAATAAATGAGATTTTAAATATTAAAATATTTTTATTTGAAAAAAAAATCCTAAATTTCGTCCCTAAATTAATTCTTCAAATATTAAAATTACCTTTTTTAAAAATAACCCTTTAAAATTTTAAATCATGGTGTAAAATAACCTTTTAAAATTTTAATCATGGTGTAAAAAATGGCCCAAACCATGGTGTTCATTTTGCAAACTTTGAAACCAATTTTTAAAAACACATTATTGAATCTAGAGTGATTTTTTGCTATTGGAAATTAATTATAAATTATAAATTATGAATTTTTCAATCAATCAATTATTCAATGCCCCTTCATCATATTGGCGAATTTCACATCCCAAACTTTTAGATTTCATAAGTCATAATTTTGGATGATATTGGCCAATTTCACATCCCAAACTTTTTAGATTTCATAAGTTCTAATCTTGGATGATATTGGCCAATTTCACATCCCAACCTTTTAGATTTCATAAGTTATAATTTTGGATGATATTGCCCAATTTCACATCCCAAACTTTAAGATTTCATAAGTTATAATTTTGGATGATATTTCCCAATTTCACATCCCAAACTTTAAGATTTCATAAGTTATAATTTTGGATGATATTGGCCAATATTTCACATCCTAAACTTTTTAGATTTCATAAGTTATAATTTTGGATGATATTGGCCAATTTCACATCCCAAACTTTAAGATTTCATAAGTTATAATCTTGGATGATATTGGCCAATTTCACATCCCAAACTTTTAGATTTCATAAGTTCTAATCTTGGATGATATTGGCCAATTTCACATCCCAAACTTTTTAGATTTCATAAGTTATAATTTTGGATGATATTGGCCAATATTTCACATCCCAAACTTTTTAGATTTCATAAGTTATTATTTTGGATGATATTGGCCAAAATTTCACATCCCAAACTTTTTAGATTCCATATGTTGTAATTTTGGATGATAGTTTCAATTTGGAATTTGTTTAGTTGATTTTCAAGTAAAGAGGAATGGAAATGTGTTTCTTTGGATTTGTCTTTTTAGAGTGTTTTTTTTTTTAAAAATTCAAGACCATTGTCATGATCAAATTTGAATACCATCTTTTATATCAATTTGCATACCAATTGTTTTCAGTTTAATTTAATTTAATTTAAGAATTTGAATTTAATTTAATTTAATTTAATTTAAGACTTTGAATTCAATTCAATTCAAGTTAAATGTAATGCCATTCAATTTATTTTTTTGTTCAAATGGAACTTAATCTTCCACAAAATCAACTCATTTTTTTCATTAATTGATTTTTAGTAGTGTGCAATAATGTAAAGCCTAAGTTATGATATTATAATCATGATTTTTGGGTGGTGATGTTTTGCTACTTAAGTAAGGAGTTTTCTTTTGAGAAAAATTAGGAAAAAAAAATAAAATTGTTTTCCAACTTCTTTAGCAAAAGTTTGCTCTTTTTGTTAAATCAAAAAAATTGGAAAAAATTTCACTAATTTGTGATTTTTTGGGTTGTGTATTGGTACATTATATTATTGTTATTGTTTTCATTAATCTAATAATTATAGTGATTTTTGAGTGGGAAATTTTTTTAAATAAAGAATTTTTCACCATGTAAAGAATTTCTCTCTTAGGAAAACTTGGAACAATAATGTGTTTCCCTAATTCACCAAAAGTTTGGCTTTTTGGCAAAATAAAAAAGTAAGAAAAATATTCATTATTTTAAAATAAGATAGAGAAAATAGTGTTAATTCATAAAATAAAATTTCCACTTTTATGAAATCAAGAGAATTTATTTAATTATACGTTTATAATTATAATTATTTACATTTTCTCATTTTTTGCAAATTTTCAACCCAAAAATTTTGAATTGGACATATACATACATCAATTTTTTTGGGAAGAAATGCCTAAATTCGCCAGATTTTGAAATGAATAATGCAAATATCTAGGTTTCTTAAATAGTTTTCACTAGCTAGGTAGTGAAAAATACCAAAAGGGCAATTCAATGTTTTTTCATTAATATTTTCATTTTTAGCCAATTTTGGCTAAACCTTCTTGTGGACAAACCACCCAATTCACATCACAAATTTGACACAACAAAACATTGGCAAAACTTTATTGTAAGAGAATTTCACACAATAGAAAAAATAAGAAAGAAAAAAAAGAGAGAAAAGGGAATTGAATTTTTTTATATTTGGACTTTTCTAGACCAATATAGCAGAATTATTACCACTTGAATTTTAAATAGATAAAATATTTTTGCATCTATAGGAAAATAATTTTATATTTTTAAATTATTGATATTTTATCATTTTATTAGAAAAATGGATATTTTATTGCCTAAGAAAAAAAAGAGTAACAAGGTTTTTAAATGGCGATTGACGGTAGCCAATTAATTATTGGGAGCCGATTCTGGCTAGCCATAATGATGATGAGTCCAAATCTTTTACCTATTTTCCTTCTTTATCTTTTTGTCGTCTCTCTCCCTCCGTTCTTTGTCTCGTCCTTAGTTTCTGAGAGAGTTGCGTTTTGCGTTTCTCGCGCTTCCTCGCGCGCGCCCTCTCTCTCGTCGCATCGCGTGCTTATTGGAGAACGGTTTCGCATTTTATACCAATTTCTGGTATCTCCATTGCAGCAGATCTGTTTTTGATTGATTCGTTTTCGACATCGGATTGGTAGCGTGTCGTTGTTTTTTGGGTATCTTTCTCATCGGTTTTAGAACAAGCACGCTAGGGTTGAAGTAGCGTCCGTGGCAATAGAAAGAAGATGAGAGCGGTGGACTGCTGGAGTCGAACACAGAGTCTTCGCAGTCAGATCAAACGCAGCAGCTGACGGACCGAGCCGCGAATTTGTAACAAAGGTGTTTCAAAGCAAAAGTTTGCTTGATTGACTTTCCGGTCTAGGACAGCAGCAGGAGGAGTATACGAAAGACAGAAGTCTTGGACAAAAAAGCCTCGGACAACAACAGCAACAGCAGCAGGAGGAGCACGAAAGATATGTCATCGACAGGTTCCGTTGTCGGTATGTGTCATCGATTTCAAGTTCTAAGGTTTGTTGATAGGAGAAGACGGAGGGAGAGCTTGTGATGGTCTTTGGTATCGCGGTAATGTTTGTCTCCTTTCTGCTTGTTGAAGCTCGTTTTTTTTTGTTTGGCTGCTGATGCCGCCGCAGTTCCAAGAAACTTCAGATTGTTGGAAGAGCTTGAGAGGGGAGAGAAAGGGATTGGAGATGGCACTGTGAGCTATGGAATGGATGATGGCGATGACTTGTTTATGCGTTCTTGGACTGGCACCATCATCGGCCCTAATCATGTAAGCTGAATCTCAGCTCTCTCTGTACCGCGGACTTGATATTCCAATGCAGTAATTGAGGGAGGATGTATATTTGTGGACAATGATTTTAGGGTTTGTACATATTTTGTTCCTGTCTGTTTGAGATGCAGGTCAGTTTTTTTTTCATGTCTTTGGTGAAGGTGTTGCTACAAATGTTTTTTTTGGCAGTCAGTACACGAAGGCCGAATATATACGGTGAAGCTTTTTTGCGATAAGGATTATCCGGACAGGCCTCCAAGTGTCAGATTTCACTCACGCATCAACATGACATGTGTGAACCATGAGAATGGAGTGGTGAGCATGGCAATGCAGTCCAGAGAACTGTTTGTTTGCCTTGTTTGGTGGTGGAAAAATAAATAGGGTTAGGGTCTGTCCATCAGCAAAAAAGAAAAAGAAAAACAGACTTTCATGGCTTGTTTACTCTACTCTCATGGTTCAAGATCAAAGTAAGACTACTCACTTAAGTGATTGTAGAACCTAGACCATTATCATCTTATTCTGTTTGTGACCAAGTATCTGATAGATCTGGACCCAAAAAGATAGACTCCTCATTGGTTAAGCAAACTGATGGTTCTATGCTCTGATAAACCATTTATGGTGTGCAGTTGATTGGTCACAAGGTCAATCTACATGTTTTTACAGGATCTGAGATGCTCGAGTTTCTTCTGAGATTGTTAAGTGATTTGCAGGTGGATCCAAGATACTTTTCAATGCTTGCACAGTGGCGGCGTGAATACACGATGGAGAACATTCTGACAGAGCTCAAGAAGGAGATGGCATCCCCTCCCAACCGCAAGCTGCAGCAGCCAGCAGAGGGCAGCACATTCTAAATATTTCCAGTTGGGGTTTCTACCTCAACAGAGATAATACATCAGGGTGTTGGGTCAGATATGGATCTTCTGCAGCAGAAGAAATGAACTTTGGGTTTTGACAGCCTGAGATTGTCAGAAATTTTAGCATTTATGAGCTTGAACAGGCCATATCGTGAGCATTGAAAGGTGTCTAATGCATAGTAACTAGATTGCCACACCTATCCTATCTGAGGTGGTTTGTATTGGAGAAAGCTGTTTCAGAACTTGGGACGTGTTGGAAAGTCTTCTGATGTTTTTCAACCCACATGTATGCAGTGCTGTATAGTCTGGACCTATCTCTACCTGGAAGCCTCTACCTGCATCCCTGGCTGTGAACCAGGTTGAGAACAAATCTCTTGGACTGAAGTCTCGTTCTGGGTACTTCCGTGTCAAGGACTGATCAGCAGCTTATGTCCATGTATCAGTGTGAATCAGATGAAAAGTTCCTTGCTATTTGAGGTCTTATTGGGCACTTGAGGTTGTGTGTTCTACGTTCTTAATGTTCCGTAGTGAGAGAGATACATGTATCATTAGCATGGCATAATGATAGACGATCTGTGAACAACAAAGTTGGAAGGTATTATTATCGCTTGCTACTTACAGGGAGAGTTTGTTTGCTATATGTTTGCCTGGAACTCCTCATCAACTTGGAGAAAAGGGTTGACAACAAATTGCTCGCAAAGCTTTTAGCCATTGCTCACCAAACTTGAAGCATCATTGTTGCATGCTGTTGCAACTCTGCGGCTAATCACCAATTCAGTATCAAGCCAATGTGATCACCTCTCCAATCGGTTTATGGGATTGCCAGGCAAGTTTACCCAACTGCCACTTAGGATGATGACTGAACAAGTCGTTTTAATTTTGCTTTTTATGTTTTGGAAATTGTTTTTTCACATCTCCCTTGATCTTTGATTCGTGAATTTTGAAAAAATCAAAATTTCAAGATTCGAATTTCATAAGTTGTGGAAAACAAAAATTCAAAAAGGTTCACACTTCGCACTTCTTATTTTTGAAATTTGTTGAATTTTTAAAAGACTTGGAATCAGGTTTTTAGAGATCAAGATTGAAGACATGTTTCAATTGGATGAACTTTGTATCTTTGGAAAGACTAGTGTGGCCTGTGCCAGTGGCCCAAGTGTTACCATGACCTCAACTGATTTTTCCTTCCAAAACCTGGTTTTTTGGAATATGTTTGAATTTTCAGCAGTAGAAATCACTTAAAAATCAATATTTCCCACACTCTGAATCCAAATCTTACCAAATAAATTCCATTAAATCCTGCTCATCAAGATCTTTCCAACAACACCAAAGGCACATTCCAATTCCTCTGAAATTCTCAGCCATAATTTAATTTAATTTTCAATGAAAAAATCATTCAATATTGAAGAACTTCTAAACCATAACTCCAAACACCATGGAACCAAGCCAATGCACCTGTTCTCCTTGAGAGCTTTCCAAAGAGACCGAGAATGTGATCTGAAGCATCCCAGTTTGGTGGATCTCAGAAGTACAAACAAAGCAAAACAAAACAAACAAACTACCTTCCTTCATAGATAGATAATTAATATCTTTAGAACTTGGTTGAGATTTACATGAAATTGCAAAAATGGAAAAATGGATTAATACTTGTCAATGTTTTTTTTTAATATTTTCAAATGGAGATTTTTTCATCTCCAAAATTCCAAATCCCTATGAAACTCCATTGCCCTTGGTTGCTCCCCATCTTCATTAAACCCCCTTCCCACAAGGCTAGAGTTTATTACAACAACCATCGTCCCCCTTACAAGGGGAGGCCACCTTTGCATCATCACAAAAACAAACAATTGTGAAAGCCTTTTGTATTTAATTCGTGTCTTCTTATTTAAAGGTTCTTAAGGACTTTTAAGGGATTTAAAGACTTCTAGGGACTCAATTGCTTGATTTCGAACTGAATTTAAGATCCAAATGAAATGTTTGTGTTAAAAAATATATTATTTAAGAAAAACACAAACCCTATCTTAGGAATACAACAAATCCCATTCATCCTAAACCTTACTTTTTCAAGTAATCCTTTGAAAACAATGGATATATTGTGAATCAATGGATATATTACTAGGGATCCCATACCATTTATTTAGAGGCCCCTTGTACGAGTCATTCTCTAATATATAAACCCCTATATATATACAACTATTTTCCATCATTTTGCATTCATTGTGGCAACTCATAAATGCCACATCAACACATTATTGCTATGTAATTGCATAGTAATTGCAATATAATGGCATAGTAGTTACAATGATCTAATTGCATGAGTTGCCTATGTATATAATTTTATATATGGTGAATTGTGTCATTGCAACTTTTAATTCATTTGATAACACTCAAGTTGTAAAAATACAATGAGTTGCACGTGGTCATTGCAATTGAAAATTACAACCAAAACCTAGTTATAAACCTAATTGCAAAACACTTATTTTCTCATAATATTCTTATGTAGGTTTTAACTTTCTGATGAAGTAAATTGCCAAATGCCATGGGTGTTGCACAAAATCACAATAATGTTTTTTTTTTAACTTTGTCAAGCTTTGGTGGCAAAAGGGAAATATGTATTTCTTAGATGTCATCATTTTTGCCTTTCCATGTTTTTCATCATCAAATCTACAAAGGTCTTGTGAATGATGTTTGTGTGCAAAACAAAAGTTGATTTGAAGATTATGTAAACTTATAGAATCACAAGATGCTTTGAAGTTTCAACAGTCTACATTGTCTTCAAAATGTGTTATTGTGCAAGTTTTTTAGTGAAGACAATCATTGGTGATGGGCATTGCAAAAATTTCCATCACAATGGGCACATAGCACATTCATGTTTTTTATGTGATCTCAATTTAAACCAATAATGAAAGAGAATACATTTTTCTCATTATTATTATTTTAAAATTTTGTTGTAATTTGCATCTTCAAGTCTACAACCATGTTGTGAATGATTTTGGTTTACATTATACAATAGGTCAATTTGCGTGATCTACATAATTGCAAGGTGCAAAATGCTTGTAAACCTCTTGATGTGTTTTGCTTATGATTGTTCAAATACCTACTAAATTAACATTAGGTGCACATCATCAATCAATGGGTCCTGAGAGTTTATGCAATGATTATTTTACAAATTTATAAAAGTGAAAAAGAACCTACCATAAGAACCTAGTTAGGCCCATCATGCCTTCTGTTTATTTCCTTTTATGATTTTTATTAAAGATCATAAAAATAGATCTAGATGAAAAAGTTTAATCCTCCATGAAATACTATTTTTTTTTAATGTTTGCAACATTGATGGTTTTCATTTGTTTTTTCTCTTGTGACACTCCCATTTGATTTTAAAAGCAAAACGTTATTGTTTACAAACCAACAATGCCCTTTCATTCTAACTATAAAAAATTGCCTCATTGGAAAAAGGTCTAGCTATTATGTTCTATAAGGTTTTTATGCCTACCTAAAATAGAAATAATGCATTAAGTGTTTTCTAAGATTCGAAAAGAAAAGAAATATTTTTGTTTATTGCACAAATTTTGAACTCTTTGAATTTATCAAATTGTAAACTTATTCAATAAAAACCACACATGAAATTGATTGCTTTAAATCCTTTGTCATTCCTTTGTAAAAAAGATTATGTTAAAATCTAATTTAAGCATTATTAATTTAATGAAAATTGATAGGGGAATTGTAAGAACCAAGTACCTTGGATCCATGAACAATAGCTAAACCCTTTGTCAATGTAATTGATTTTTCATAACAATTAATTAGGGTTTTACAATCTCCCTCTTTTATTTTCTATTTCTAGTGTGAGATCTACTTGTGTATAAAAAAAATAGTTGTTTGTGCATTTCTATGTGGTCATTGGACTTGAAATTACATAATTAAACCTTTGTTCCAAGACAATGAATTGCAAAACTCCCATGGGTTGAATTCTTTATAGGGGAAAATGGGAATTGCACATTGTCAAGTGTAAGATTTGTATTAAAGTAGAAAGGAAGGACAAATCACTTGCTCCTAAATGGGATTCTTTTTGTGAGCATGCATGTCACAAGAATGATGATATGAATATGGGGTTTGATGTGAAAAAAAGGGACTAGTATTATTTCAAAATGTGTAAACATGCCAATTTTGAATAACCAAAAAACCTTTCCTTCTTGCAATTAGGAGATTATTGGAGTGCAATTGGCACATGGGGTGGTAAGAGAGAAAACAAATAAAGTTGTTCAATTTGTGATTGTCCTTCATTTGTTGTAGCATGGTCATCTAATGCTAGAATATGAATCATTGTAGCTCTTGCATGAATTTTTGGCCATGCCAAAAAACATTTTAAAACATTGGGCTAAACCATGGCAAAATTCATGCACCAAGTGGTGATGAAGTTAATTAAAGCAATAGTTCAAGTTGCACACTATATTGCTATCAATTGTGACAAAGTTTTACAATTGATAACCAATCGTGGTTGTTTGTCAATTACTATTTAGTGGAAAATTGTGTAAGGATTTTCAATCTCATTTATCTAGATTAGGTGGTTATAGGACTAGGGAATGGTAATTTAACTAAGGTGATTATGGAGGTGGTGTTGATAGGTGGTGACTTGCTCCAAGATTAAATTGCCCAAAATCTCATATGTTTTGGGGTAGATAGTGTTAATGTCTTTCAAGGCACAAGGACTAGTGTTACAAAACCAATCCATGACAAATATGGACTTAATTATTACTTTTAGTCATCTGCCAAGTGATAATTTATTACAAACCCTGTACAATTACTTTGCACATTCGTCTAAAAGACATTCAAAACTACAAAATTCACATAGATTTTGGAAACAAAGGGAAACAAAAAAATTTGAAATGTGAATATGAAATGAATTTCAATGTTGAGCCCTACCAAAAAAATGAAGGTAAAATACAAAATATTATAGGTGAGATAATGTTAAATAGCCCTTAAAACCAACAAGCAAAGAAAAACTATGAATAACTCTATGACTTCCAAATTAAGTCTTGTTAGGACATGTTTATATTTTACATTTGTTGGAATTTATGTATCATCTAATTAAGTTTTCACATATGAAATTGTCTTTGTGTGTAGTGTCATTGCAACTATCAAGGTATTAAGTTGATTTATATGATATGTATTGTAAAAAGACTTCCAACTTTATTATAGACCCTTTTTGGGCCTTGAAGTCATTGTTTAAATGTAAGATCAAAACATCTAAAATGCAATGGATACTTGACATTTGGCCTTTGAAGCAAATGACTAACATGTATGGGTAGTGCATCAAGATTTGGAGACCATGATGCCTACTTTTGTCATTAAAGATGTATTAATTGTTATTGAATCATTGGTGAAAAACTAGTGCAAAGGTAAATCCTTGGAACTCTCATTTTTAGATTATTTTATTTATGCAATTTTTTTGTTTTGTAAGGTAGGGGTTAGAGACATTTTGATTCAAGAACTATAACAAGGTCTCCACCATTTTTCTTCTCAATATATTTAGTTTTGTTTCATTTTTAATGCAATTTTATGGTTTTGTGGGTGTTTTGGCAAGGGTTATAAAAACTTTGATATAAAAATTGGGAACAAGGTTTCAAGCCCATGGTGTCATAAATGTTTTTGGGATTGTATAACCCCAATACTAGCTATAAATATACTCATAAATGTCTTTTCCAAAACACCTTTAAATGATTAAAACAACATAATGGTTTAGCAAAACCTAGTTGGTGGATGGGTGAAGACCTTTGTATCTAAGGTCTTGAATGCTAGTGACCTTAATAACCAATAGGGTGGGCATGTTCAAATTGATGATGAAATAAAATGTATTTTACATGCATGGCTTCACCTTTTAACATCAATCCTTTGATTAGAATGCGACATATGGTGATAACATTTTCCACACTACATATTGTAACTTCCTTGAGTATGTGAAATTGGTTGAATTGGCCATGGTGCAAATAGTAGGCAATGTGGAAAATGAAAGGTGTTTTTTTATGTTAGCTTTTATGAAGTCAAAACTCTACAACAAGCTCACTACCCATTTGCCGCTTGTTGTACACACGTTGCATTGGCACATCAATTTTACATGTGCAAAAATTTCCCACATGCAAAATGCATTGACTAGTGGAGAAGAACATGACACCAATATTGCTTTGATGGCTAGGTAATACAGTTTGTGCAATTGTTGGGTGTATTTTTTCAAAGGCATCAATCATGTGTCAGCTTTTACATTATGTTCAATTCAATGGTTGTTTTACAAACCAAACAACTTTCTTTCGATGATGTTAGTATGTTTTGCTTAATCTCCATAGTCCAATACTGATAAATTTTTTTGTCTTTACATGTCTTCTTTAAGTTGTAAATGTATGTTAACTTGGGTTTATTTTGTAGGTGACTTATGTTGGAATGGCTAATTTCAAAGGTTCAATTCCCCCCATAAATGCATGTGTTTGTTAATGCATGTTCATATGTTGTTTGTGTTTTCTATTTAAATGTGCTTGGAGTTTACATTGTGTGTGTATAATGCACTTCATAATGCTTACTCACATGCCTTAAACTTTATAATTTTGAACAAGTAGGTGCCAAATCCTGAAAAAATAATTTCCCATCTCTTTAAACTCCAAATGCAAAAAAAGATTAGCCAAAAACCACTAATTGAATTCCAAGTAACCATATTTCTTCACCTTTAAAGTTGGAGGAGGGCTTAGAATTTTCACTTTCAAGTTTTAAGTGGGAACCGTGTTGAGAGAAAAATTTAACAATAAGGCTAAATATAATTCCCCACGCATATTTATTTTTAGCCAATTCAACAACCGAGGCCCTTCAATTGTGACCTAATTGGCTACTTTGCATAAATGGAAAAAAAAAAAACTGGTGGGTTTTGTGGGTATTATCCATATTGGGTAGGTATTGACTTTCAAATATACTTGCTAATATTGTTATTCAATCTTGTAAAAATATTTTGTACCAATTTAATATTTGCATTGGATTTCTTTTGCATTTTTTACTAGCTTGTTATAACTTACTAATGTTAAATCATTATTTAAGAAATCATACTAACTTGGTCCTAGTATTAGGGTTTGAAGCGGATTTTTGATGGGTAGGTGATGGATATATCCTATACATCTATTATCGATATTAATATGACCTTGATATTATGATATTCGTTCAAGTCTTCACCAAGCAAGTAGTAGTACAAAGCTAGTACTATTCTCATGTCCATTGGCCATACTAGGAAAATGGGCAAAAGCTCAAAAAAAAAAACTAAAAAATATTTTAATTTTCTTATTTCCCTATAGCCACAATGTGAAAATCCACCCCAAACAAAATGCTAGAACTTGCTATCAATGATTATTCTAACAAGTTTTTTATGGAACAAATGTGACTATCATCCACAAAAAGTTTTAACCACATTGATTTATGAAAGGAAAAAAATTGGATGAGGGTGTGTCCAAGGGAACCTGGAATGAATTAGCACCCACTTTGGTACCATGCTAAAAATCCCAAAATCCATTTAGGGGCATAAACATGGTAAAAAGTATGCCAATTAGAGACACTTGTTTTTTTGGAATGTATCCATAAAATATATCTTAATATATTGAATTCATGAATATTATTTAAGTCAATGATCAACAATTAAAAGTTCTTTGACTTCATTGCATAATATTAAAGAACCACATGTTTCAATATGCATTTATGTACATTTTTTGAGATGCAAGTATTGGAAAGTACGTGTCATAGTTTTGTAAAATAAACTTACAAATACATGAAAGTAAAATGTCAATTGAAATTATCATACTTTCAAGTTAATAAAAGCTTGATGTGTATAGATATAGTTTCAAATTTTCATATTATAGTCATAATCTATCAAAGTTTTAATGTGAAAGTATTTTGGAAATTTTGAATAACTAGCCAATTTAGAACATATTTCATCCACTTTTCTTATATTTAAATTCTTCAAAATTAATATTCAACTTACAACAAATTCAATGAAGTATTCTATGATTTCAAAATGCAATTTAAATAAGTTTTTAATATCTTTTTGAATGTCAATGTTGAAAATAAAATGTTTTTGAAATAATGTTTTTTTAAGACTACTTTTTTGGCATACTTTATCATGCTTGGACCCTTAAATTATCTTTTACATATTATAAATATCCCATGTTAAGACTTAGTCAAGATCTTTAGTTCAATTCTAACTTTTTTGGGCTTAATATGGCCATACAAAAAAGAAAAGTGAAGGTTACCAATGTGAGTGTCAGTTCACCTTGGAAGGTGGCTTGTGTGGGGATGGGGCGTTGGGGGGACCAAAATGAAAACTAGGTAGGTAAGAAGGTAAGGTAAGCATGCCCATAATTGAACAAAGGTCAATAACCAAGTAGTTGTATAATATAGGGCAAACTTCATGATAGATTGTTTCACTATTGGCAATCATGCATTAAATTGTTTATTACCAAATGTTTGGTGATTGATTATTGTGTTTGAAAATTTTGAAGGACTTGACCACACATGGTTAATATGTTGTACAAAAATTAGAGAAGTCTAATTTCACAAAGTTGTGTTTGGTAATGGGTATATTTGATCATTTAAACAAGAAAATTGGTTGGTAATTGAAAGGTGGTACACCATGTAACAAAAAAAATGTTCCAAAATAAAAAACAAGGCTCACATAAAAGAAGAAACAAGACATTGGCATTAAGGACCTTGATACACCATATAGGAAACGACTAATTGATCATTGGAAAAAAACCTAATGGATTAACCTTTAACAAAAAAGTTTGGTGTTGGGAACCTTGGTTCAATATATTTATAATGAATGAGTGGCCATAAGAAAAGGGCCTTCCCAAAAGAATGTAGACATGTGTGTGATGATGGGAAGCATTGTAAATCAGTAAATAATAATAATAATATTGTGTGTGAGGATAACAAAAACAAAACAAACAAAAAAACTATAGTACTTAAACCCTAGAACATTATTCCCTACTAAATTAAATCTACACACTACTCAAAGATGTAGTACATCATTGAAAATGTAATCAAACACAACTTCCCTTCAAATCTAACACAATTTCTTTCTAGAATAATGCAAGTACCAACAATTTAGGGGCAAAAGAAAATTGTGCATGCACTTTGACTTGTGTAAGGACTTAACATTTTTCAAAAGTTTGTTTTGCAAGCATGTCCTCCTTACAACCTAGTTTGGAAACTAAACAATAAAGTTTCTTGGAGCCTTTAGTGCCTAATGTCATTAAATTGAAGCCTACAATAGAGAAATTGTAACTTTGGAGCCTTTAAGTCCTTAGTGTCATTAGATTGAGGCCTACAATAGGAAGATATTAAAGCATTACATTGTTCTTTTTTCTTTGTAGTTTTTTGGTCCTTCAACTGTCGTAAAAAAACTTGTTTCATGAATGACTTGAAGGAGAAACTTTTGAGAAGTGGAAGTTCCCTTGGGGCTATTAGGGGAACTTTCACAACTTAAAAGTTGACCATCAAGCTATCATTTTAAAAGAATTAATTTTAAAAATTAGAAAATAATTATTGTGTTTTTTTTTCAAGGGAACAATTTAAACCCTAAGACCTTCCCAAATTTTTGATCCCCCCTCCTTGACCTAGTGGCCTTAGGGCATTTCAAATTTAGAAGGGTCTAAATCAATAGCCAATGGAGTGGAATCTTGACAAAAAAGGATGAAAATCAAAATCTAATAATACAAAAATCCACAAATTCACCTTGTTTTCACCTTCTGATTGGGCCTCCTTTCACCCCTTGACCCCTTTTTCAATGGTATTTGTAAAGTGAGGAAATTTTTATTAAAACTCAATATGAAATGTTGAAACTCAACATTTAATGCACAAGGTTTGAGAGGAATCATAGTAGTTGTACAAGTAGGAGCAGTGAAAATATATGTAGCATAGCAACAATGGAGGTAAAAAAAACAAGGTGAAATTCAGAAAACCATCAAATTTTGTACTTTTCTTGATGGTTTTTTGAATTTCATCCCCCCTTGAATGCTAATGTATTTTTTTTAATGGTTTCCTGAATTTCACCCTCCTTTGGGTGTTAATATATATTTATGCAGTTTTCTAAATCCGCCCCCCCTTGAATTGTAATGCATTTTTTTTTATGGTTTTATGAATTTCAACCCCCTTTGAGTGCTAATGCACTTTTTCGATGTTTTAAAAAATTTCACCTCCACTTGAGTGCTAAGAAAATTAAGCCTCTTTCCCTATACACACCATAGTTCCATTTTTCCTTGACATGATTGTGATAGGTTAGATTCTACCACGCCTACAACTCCACAAGAATTCATCATTGTTTTGTCGTTTACCTTGAATCAATAAAGAATGATATAACGTTGCTAGTGATAATGTGGAATGGCATGCCCTTGAGATTGTCAAAGGTGACAACCTTTTTTACCATCAATCAATCATCCAACTAAAGTTTAAAAGGTGTTCTTTCAAAGAATGACTACACCTTGAATTTGACATTATGAATTTTTGTTTGTAGATATCCAAAGAAAAACCCAAAGATGAAAAGTAGTTTTGGGCACCTATGTAACATTTTATAATTATTGAAGTGTAACATGATTTTTAGTTCACAAATCGATTTTTTTTTCTAATTTTCATCTTTGGGAAACATTCCATCTACTCTTGCATCATCTATGTTATTATCAAGAGGCATCATTTGGATGTTCTTTTGGTTTGCAACTAGAAGGCTTAATTTTTGGCATTTAATTTATAAACCAACATTAGAATCCTTGGTTTTCCTCACTATAACTTGAAGGTAAGAATCTACCTTCAATTTTTGAGGTCGAAATTATAGTGAAGTTCATGGTTTGATGAACATTTGGGTTTCAAGTTGCAAGTATGGTAGACTAGTGAATACCTCATGTCTAGATACATTCAGATTGAACGAGCATTTAGATCCTTGGTTTTCCTCGTTGTAATTGAAGTTAAGAATATACCTTTAATTTTCTAGGTCAAAATTATAATGAAGTTCATGGTCTGATGAACATTTGGGTTCTAAGTCACAAGTATGGCAAACTAGTGAATACCTCATGTCTATTTGCATTTAGATTGAACCAACATTTGGATCCTTGGTTTTATGGTTTCCTACTACAAGGTAAGAATATGCAGGTTTAGTTTCAAGAACTAAATTCTAGTAAAGTTCATGGTTTGTGAGTGTTTGGGTTTTTAATCACAAATGCCAAGTTGGTCATACCTCATGTTTGAATGCATTAAAATTGAATTACTCGTTGGATCCTTGGTTTTTTGGTTTGCAAATACAAGGTAATGTTTTTCCTTAACATGTTAGAATTTGGGTGAGGTTCATGGTTTGATGAGTATTTGGGTTTTGAGTTAATAATGCATCCAATTTTAATGCATTCAAACTAAACTAACAATTGGACCTTGGTTTTCCACTTTACAAATTATGCAAAGTAAGAGTCTACCTTTCTATAAATTGGCAATAGATTGGCTTATACATCGTGTCTGAGTGATGATAGATTGAAATTAACATTTGGATCCTTGAATAATTGATCTACAACTTGAAGGTAAGAATGTGCACCCTACATTTTTCCATTTATAAAATCATTAAAAGCCAACATTTTAAATGGTTGTTTGGTTTGTAAGGATAAGGTTATAGAATGAATATGTTTTAGGATCTAAGAAAATCCATGTTTTTGCTAGCATTCATATCCTTTTTTGACCTACAATTGTAAGGTAAGATTTTAAAAGCTACCTTTCATTATTTGACCATTCACTTGAGGGAAACATTTGAAATGTTTTGGTTTAAATTGGGACTATTGCAATCAAGTGCTTTGCAACTATAGGAAAAATAGGATAAGTTTATGTACATGTACCCAAAAACAAGGTTTTGGGTTTGGAGCTCTATAGACATTATGGCAATTTAGTTTATGGGAATGTCGTTTATGGTTTGTAGCTTTGGAGTGTAGTATGGGAACTCTGCAAATGTCTAAGGAAATGTGATTTCTTGTCTACAACTTTCGAGTTCATTATGGGAATTCTACAAATGTCTAAGGAAATCTGGTTTCTAGTTTGCAGTTTTGGGAAACACTATCGCAATTCTTCACATCTATTTGGGAATGTTATCATGGTTGTGGTATGTAGCTATTTGAACATTAAACACTATGCAATCCAATGAGCATTAGGGATCTATAAATGTGTGTTTTCTATAATATGGTTATTTGTGGTAGGTATGGCAAAATGATTGGTTCATTTAGATGTGACACAAGAACTTATTAATGATTTTCAAGTCGCACAAGCAAAAATAGAACCATTTAAGAACAAAGGAAGGGCACCTAAAAGGGAAAAAATGTAGAAAACCATTGTGAAATCTCTACACTCAAGTATTATGGCCATGAGTCATCACATTCATTTTGCCACACATTCTAGTGGCAATAAGAACGTGACATAGTTGATTCCATCAACAGTGTGGAAATCAATCTACATCGATTATATTGTGGTTGCTTACCTTGATTTTCGATTTATGAAAAGACACATTAAGTGATTGTTTGCGGGATGTTTTCAAATAGTTGAAAATTGACAATTTTAATGAGGAAAGGTCTTATAGGGTAGTTTTGCAATTAGATGAAGTCTTGGCATGACTCAAAACAACTAATAGCCATGCTACAAGATATGTGTTAAAAAGGAGGCAAAATTTCATTGATGGGAAACATAAGAATAGGTGGGTAACATCTCCTAATACTCCTAGTTTTCCTAACTCCACATATGCAGAATGCCCTAGCCGTACTATTAAACCATCTGCTCCACCAACTTCCATGTTGGGCTCCATTGATAAACCATTGCCAAAGCAAAAAATGTTGCAATTCTAAACCAAAAACCTTGCAACCATGGCTTTTCGCTTCTAGGCAAGTTTAAAAATTTGAGATGCACTCCTAGCTACAAAAATGGATATCAACCATGAGCGTAAGAACAAGGTAAAAATTTCTAACTTGAAAGCAACCTAGGAATTAGGGGTAATTTTCGAGGAAAATTTTAAGGTAAATTTTAAAGCTTGCTTGGACTTGTAGTTAAAAATTTCCAACCCATTGGTGGTTTGCTAGATTAGGAAGGTGTTCACCAATAACCTCATATGTGAAGTCCTTCCTCCTGTGTAGGAAATTAGTGAGTAGGGCAACAAATTGGAAGAGGTGGCTAACTTTGGTTTTGTGCTATCAAATCTTTTCATGAATATCCTTAATTTACTTTTCAAGCCTTTGATACCCCACTTTAGTTGCATTCAATATTCGACATCCATCTTGTTATATGCTTGTATGGCATTTAGGTTTGAATTGGGAGCTACCTTTCATTTCCCAATCCTTTTCATTATAAACATTTATTTTCCCATGTAACTGGGATCCCCCAACAAAAGTTCAAAATAATTGTCTTCATAAATAAAGTATTCGTGTCATTCCTTGTAAAGTGTGGATTGCTTAAGGATGTTGACATCATGGTAAGAACTAAAGTATCTAATATATGTGTAGATGAACAAGCTTATGTGGTCAAGGGTAATGGTGTTGTTCATAACATAGATCGATGACCTTAGTCCATCCAAGGTTTTTAGATCTCAACTAGGGTTCCATTAATGAACCTCAGGCACCTTGGTAGCTCAAGCAAATGGGTGCCCAATGTAATTCTCTATGGGTTGTAGGCCAATAAATTTCATCTGCAATGGAAGCATTAATGCAAGATGAAATTAACAAAACATCATCACACATAGAACTCTTGGACCAATTCCACATAAAAAAATCATACCTTGTGATGTTGTCGTGCTTCATGAACAAAATAAAGTTTAGAAGCCTTTGTCAAAGATTTAGCTTTGATGGTCTTGTAGTCACAAAACAACCTTCACGTGCAACCCTAACATATGAAATGATGGTAAGCACCATAAGGGATGCAAACTCCTAAAACTTAGTGGTAGTAAAATTTGTCAAGTTTTTGAACAATGTGGAGTGGCCTTAATTGTGGCCAACACATCCCAAACACCAATGGTTGGATTCATTGATTGCCCACTACTTTCTTCCATTTCATGTGAATTGAAAAAATCTTGAGCATTGCATGCCACTAACCCACATTGAAAGAACATTTTAGCCTCTTTGTTCATGTCATACAAGATATCATCACTTGAGAAGAACTATAATGTGAAGTGGAGCTTGAACTTGAAAAAACATCCATTTGTTCAAAAAGAAAAAAAAAAAACTTGAAAAAAAACTAAACCTTAATGAGATCAACAACAAGAAAAAACAAATGTGAAAAAGGAACCTTGGCACAAACTAAACCTTAATGAGAAATGCAGAAAAAAATATAAAATGAGAAAAAATGAACTTGAAAACACCAAACCTTAAATATAAAAGCAAGAGAAAAAAAAAGTGAAAACTTGATTAATACAAATCCAAAAGAGAAAACCATGTCATGTTTAAACCCTAAATTCAGCTCTGAAACCTTAACCCTAAACTTAATATTTTTTCACTCATAGATTGGTGACATACCAAACCCCAAAACTTAAAAAACCATGAACCCCCCTACCAATGTTAAAAGCACACACACCAAACCCAAACCATCAAAAACTACCAAAGAAACTTTTTTTTGGGGGCAACTCAAACATTTTTCATCATCCCTAGTTATGAATTTGGTCCCTAATTTTTGCATTTTGTCCTTAGCTCAACAAACTTTGTGGACAACAAAAAACTAGGGATGGATTGAAAAATGGCACTCTAAAGGGGGTGAATTGCGTGAGACTTTCCAAATATCTTTAAAGTATAATCTATATATCATAGTACCTTTTCAAGCTTGGCATCTCATTGTTGAATAATTTATTTTTTTTGAAAATTTGAATTTGGTGCTAATTTTATTTTTTTGAATTTTCAACAAAAAAATCATTTAAATTTAAATATCTACATGTTATTCGTCACCAATGCTATGCACAAACATTTTGCTTCACAACACATGTTTTGATCCTAAATCCTCCTTTGCATGAAATATGGCACTAACCATTGGCATACCATCAAGCACTGAAAATTAAGGTTTATTTTTTTCATTTAATGCATACACATGGTCAAAAAGGGTTTTAAAAAAAAAACCCCAATGGCAAAATATCATTGTTTTCCCCAAGGTTGCATTGTCAAACCCATAAAAGGTGCCAAATAGAGCTTGTTAGGGGATGTTTAGTGAAAGGAGAATTTTTTTAAATAGTTTAGAAATCCTATGAAATTTCAACTTTAGTAAACAATAATGTTTAAAAAATTCAGCAAGAAAGAACCTTAATTTTCTAGATTTCTAGCGTTTTAAAATAAATCTTTTGCTAAACTTGAAAAGGTATAATGGTATTAAGATAGGTGTTTATTTATTTGTTTGTTTAGATGTGATCATGCCCTAACTTTCTCAAACTATTTTTCATATTCTGAGAAAGCCTTCAAACGGGGCAATGTGCAATTAGTTGTTTTGCAACTTTCAGGCTAATAGAGCAAAAATTATTGAATTTAGAGTGAATTTAGTCTTTGAAAATTATTATTTTAAAATTTAAATGATTTTTGACAAAGAATTTTGAAGTTACGCCCATATTGATTGGAATACTATTGGGACGTATGAGCTTATGGGAGGTTTAATATACTTGAGCCAATGGCACAAGGGCCCAATAGTGCAAAATGGAGACACCTATTATTATGAAATTCAAGTTGTTTTCTATGGCATAATTGGATTGGGAGCTTGGGGATTAGTAGATCAATCCTGGGTTAGCCAATTCTTTGCTATGAATTTCACATTGACTTACACTACAGAATTGGACTAGGTCGATTCTACACTGGATTTGCTTCAAATTTTGGTTGTTTTATTTGATGGAATTGGAGGGGGTCAATTCTTGCATTTGCATGGGGAAGCGCCAAATTCAAGTTGTTTTCTATGACATGATTGGACTAGGTTTGCTCCCAAATTTAGGTTGTTCTTATATTGCATAATTGGACTGGATAAATTCTAGATTAAACTGGGCTTTGGCCCAATCTGAGAACAACTTAGAATTTTTTAAAATATTATTTTTAAAAAAAAATACTAGTTGGGATGCTTGTGATTTTCATGCATGTGAAGAAAGACATTTCATAATCAAATGATGTGAAGATCAAATGAAATCATTTTATGTATGCATGAATTAAGGTGTTTCATCTAATTATTTGTAGAAAAATGATTGTTGGAGTGAGGAGGTTGAAGGAAAAAGAAAAAGAATTGTTCACGTATATCAAAGGAAAGGGAGGTTAGATGAAGGTTTTTTTACCCCAAGTTTGTGATGTAGTCACTCTAGCAATCATCTACAAGACAATTTAGCCAAAAGTCAAAGAATAATATTTTTTTTTTGTGGTTATATTTGGTGACCTACTAGGGCTTATTGTCTAAATATGGCGATTTCAAAAATGTTTTCCTCAAAAATCTGGTGTGACTATGGCACATTTTTTTTCACAAAATCCTTGTATGAGTTAGATTGGATTTTCTTTGGTTGAGAAGTGGGTGAAAATTCACCCACCAAAAAATGATGGAAAGGAGATGGAAAAATAAAATAAAACGGTAACAAATGGAAAAAAAAAAAAAAAAGGAAAAAAAAAAAAAAAAAAGAAAATTTCCACAATTTTTTTACATATTTTTTTTTTTTTTTCAACAAAAATTAAAGAAGAATGATAAAAAAAAAAATATTTTTTTTGGGGTAAGGGGGTAAAAAAATGGAGGAAAAAAAT
>Ga0116231_10004946_pt1 | contig 26657 bp, 18 predicted proteins | sample S1TSphgellanicum_2_FD_89695 | JGI IMG/M metagenome (GOLD analysis project Ga0116231, IMG submission 89695) | Host-associated microbial communities from peat moss isolated from Minnesota, USA - S1T2_Fd - Sphagnum magellanicum MG | ecosystem: Host-associated > Plants > Peat moss > Unclassified... | reverse complement strand
TTCTTTTTTTTTTTTTTTTTTTTTTTTTTTTTTTTTTTGTTTTTTTTTTTTTTTTTTTTGGTTTTGCTTTTTGCAGCCGGTTTTGACCATCTGAGTTTCTGTAGCAAAACTCTCCTCCAGACATATATCTCTCTGGTCTTGTTGTTTTTGCTTTGTTTTGATGAGATCTTTCCTCCTTTGAGGATGGGTTTGTGGATGGGGTCTAGTTTCTTGTTGTTGTTCATCTTGTGATATGATGCTCTTCTTCTTCTTCTTCTTCCTCCTCCTTTGATTGATGTCTTTTTCACTTTCTTTGCTCATCATCATCATCACCATCATCTTCTCTATCTGATGATGTTCAACTGTTTGTTTGTTGGTTGATTTGTTGTTGTTGTTGTTTTTGGGTTTGTTTTTTGAAAAAATTCCTTACTCTTTGGTCTTTGTGAAGCTTCTTCTTTGCAAGTCTTTTGGGTTCATGTTCACGAACCCAGTTGCTGGTGCTGGTTTGGGGTTTGTTTGTTCTTTCCTTTTTGGTCTTTGTGAAGGGGTTTTTGCAAGTTTTTGGGTTGTTTGTTGGGGTTGTTGACTTGTCCAGATTTGCGACCAATTTTTTACCATGGTTTTTCTGAAACATGTTGTCGTTGTCGATTTGCGGGTCTCATTTATGTTACAACCATGAGGAGCTTGGAAATGAACAGACAACATGAAACACACCCACCACCCACCAAGAGCTAGCTTCCTGTCTGTACATCTCATTTGGTACTCCAGGAGAGAGAGAAAGAGATGGGGTTTTGTCCTCCTCCTTCCATCCAGAGACACAGTTGTATAAGAAGAATAGGTTGAAGAATTTGTACTACTGCTGAAAACTCCACTCCAGCAGCACGCAGCAGGGTTCACTCTTGAACTGCAGAAATGAAAGAGAGAGGGAGGAGGAGGAGAAGAAGCAGTCCTCCGGCGGTGGCGTTTTCTCCCCTCGGCGCGTGTAAGGCGTTTTTTTCACGGGGTTGGTGTTTGGATTTCGCTGGCAACAGATGAGAGGAGGATGTGATGATCAGAAGAAGATGCTGCTCCAACAAGAGGAGGAAGAGGACGAAGCAGCAGCAGCCAAAAGTGGACAAAACAAGGGCTCCTGTGGAAGAAGAAGAAGAAGAAGAAAGGACTCAATGAACAGTCCTCCGTCGTCATCGTCTTATGTGTACCAAATTCTGCATCTCGCTCTTCTGGCCGTGATCATCTTCTTCTTCCACACTTTCTCGCCCACTTTTTCATCCGTTCAAAGCTCTTTGAAGTTGAAGGCGTCGACCCAGCAGCAATTCTCATGTCTGCTCGCTGTTTTGTCAGCAGCAGACCCAACCCTAATTTCTGCAACTACTTTCTTACCACCCACCTCCCAACAGCAGCAGCAGCAGCAGCAGCAGCTTCCATCCATTTCCGGAAGCTCTGCAATCGACGAGCAGGCATTGCTGGAGTTCAAGCAGGCAGTAGTTCAAGGCAGGGGCAATTTGTTGGCGAGCTGGGTGGTGGGAGGAGGAAGTAGCAGCAATCTGTGCAGCTGGGAAGGTGTTGTATGTGATCCTGAGGGAATGGGGCGAGTTGTGGGGTTACTCCTGCCCAGTAGTGCACTTGTGGTGAGCTACTTACCTGCTGCTCTTGGCAACCTTTCTGAGCTTGTCACGCTCAATCTTTCCAACAACAATTTCAACCAAAGCCACATCCCTGTCGAATTGTCGTTGTGTTCAAAGCTTGAGTTCTTGGATTTGAGCAACACCAATCTATCGGGCTCCATCCCACCTCAGCTTGGAAATTCTCTGTTTTCTCTCAAGGTATGCAGTATGCATGGCTCCTCCTCTGGCTGGATGGATACACATACACCCACATCCACACACATACCCACACTCAACTTGCAAAAGCTTGCTCTTTGTTATACAGCTCCTCATCAGATTTGTTTGAGCTTCTGCTTCAACATCTGATTCTCTTCTGATGTGTTTTGTTGTTAAGGAGAATTGGTGGGCAGGTCTAGACTTACAATTTTGCAATTAGCAGATTTATGTTGTTGAGGGATTTTCTGGTAGCAAAGTTTGCTGCTGCTGCTGCAAAATTGTTTCTTCTAAAAGCAAACAAGTTAGCTGGTGTTTGGAATGATCGTGAGCAAGAAGAGATTAGAGTAAAGCATGATGCCATCCTTGTTGTGTGCATCCATTTTGGGAAGCAGATTAGTGTGGGTGTCATCAAAAACTGATACACAGCAAGGAAGATGATGGTCTCAATGTTGTTGGTTTTGGCAGGTTCTGAAGCTTGGTGGTAACATGCTTTTGAATGGAAGCATCCCGGATACATTTGCAAATCTTCGGCAGCTTGCAGTCTTGGATCTTTCGTTCAATCAACTTTCTGGCTCTGTTCCTTTGGGTGTTTGGAAGCTACCAAACCTAGTCAATGTCTCACTGAACAGCAATAACTTGACAGGGACTCTGACAATCTCGCCACCTGACTATTGGGGGCAGATTCAGTTTCTGGATCTTGGTGGAAACTACTTCATAGGTGAGATTCCAGCGGAGATTGGAAACCTTAAAGCCCTCCAGGTGCTTGTTTTAGCAGGTAACCAACTGGTTGGGAATATTCCGCAAGAGATTTCTGGATGTGTCTCGCTGCAAAACCTCACTTTGGGCGAGAACAATTTCACGGGGCCTGTTCCAGAATTCTTGGTCAATTTGACAAGCTTAGTGAGAATTGATCTTGGAAGGAACAACCTCACTGGGTTCATTCCATTGGATCTTGATAAGCTTGGCAACCTCTCCACTCTGATTTTGTCTTCAAATGAGCTGTTTGGACCTGTGCCTGCATCCTTGGGAAATTGTTCCAGCTTGGTTGAGCTTGATCTGGCCTCCAACAATTTGACAGGTGAGATACCACCAGTGCTTGGTCAGTTGCCAAAGCTCAACATCCTTTCCTTGAAAGGAAATAACCTCATTGGGGGATTTCCACCTGAGCTGTGTAATTGCACAATGCTGGAGGTCTTGGATCTTGGAAGCAATCAGTTGACCGGCACTCTGCCAGACGCACTTGGGAATCTCACGAACCTTGTAAACCTCATTCTCAGCGACAATCAATTTACAGGTCCAATTCCAATTGACCTGAATAAATGCTTGAAATTGCAGGGGCTCAGCCTCGGAAGCAATCACCTCTCAGGTGTTATACCACAGGGTTTATCTGAGCTGTCGGAAGAGATGCGGTACTTTTGCTTGAGTAGGAACAACTTAACAGGGCCCGTGCCTGATTGGCTGGGCAACTTTCCAAAGCTTCAGGTTCTTGATCTTCATATGAACCAGCTGAATGGTTCCATCCCTGCATCACTGAGCAATTTGTCAATGTTTAAGGGAACCCCGAGGGTTACAGAGCCAAGCACAGATCTGTCGGATTTGTTTGTCAAGTACATAATGATGGGTGTACAAGTTAGATACCTGCTTGGGACAGGTGCCACTCTCATGGATTTGTCAGACAACTTGTTGAGTGGTGAGGTGCCACCAGTTCTTGGCAACCTCACCAACATGCTCATCTTAGACTTATCGGGCAATAATCTGACTGGCAGTATTCCGGCAAGCCTTGGAGATGCACACCAGTTGAATGCACTTGACCTTTCTGGCAATGGATTGTCTGGCCATATTCCCGACAACCTTACGAACCTCTACTTTTTGGTGTATTTCAATGTTTCACACAATCACTTGTCTGGAGAAGTCCCACTCAACCACCAGTTTGAGACTTTTGATGTGAGCTCCTACTTTGACAATGACCTTTGTGGCTACTACTTAAAGAAGCAGGCCAATTCTCTTAAGCAGCCATGTCAGGCAGCACCTTCTCCAGCACCGTCTGCAGCAGCATCAGTTGGTAGCAAGAGATCTTTCCCATTTCAGGCAGAGATCTGGATTCCAGTGAGCTTGTCGGTCCTTGCTGTGTTGAGTGCTGTAGTAATTTTGTACAGATGCATGTTCAGGCGATGGAGGGATGATATCAAGGTTGTGCACTCCACAGATTTGGGGGAAATGAATGAGCATGACAAGATGCATTGGTTATTGCCAGAGTTGATCAACAATCAGCGCCTGAGTATCAACTGTGCCACTTTTGAGAAGGTCATGTTCAAGCTTACAGTGGAGGATATTGTTAATGCAACGAACAACTTTGATCCTGAGAATATCATAGGAGATGGTGGATTTGGTTTTGTGTACAGAGCGACACTGAAATCTGGCATGCAAGTGGCGGTGAAGAAGCTCTTTCGACATAGGTTTGATGGGGACAGGGAATTTCTATCAGAAATGCAGACACTCGGAAAGATCAAGCATCGGAACCTTGTGTCACTGTTGGGTTACTGCAGTGTGGGAGAGGACCGATTCCTGGTATACAAATTCATGGAGCATGGCAGTCTAGAGTCTTGGATCCACCGGTACCAAGAAGACAACAGCAAACCTCAGCTAACATGGCAGGCCCGACTTGATGTCGCAAGGGGTGCAGCCCGGGGTCTGGCATTTCTACACCATGTTTGCATTCCCCATGTAATCCATCGTGACATCAAGGCTAGCAACATCCTCTTGGATGAGAAATTTGAGGCCCAGGTAGCGGACTTTGGGTTAGCCCGACTGATCAGCGTAGGTGACACACATGTCAGCACTGATTTTGCAGGTACAGTCGGGTACATCCCTCCTGAATACAGCCAGTGCTCCATTGCCACAACCAAGGGTGATGTTTACAGCTTTGGCATTGTGTTGCTGGAGCTTGCCACCGGGCAGCTGCCAACATACCAACACAGCAGTGGTGATAACCTTGTGACTTGGGTGCACAAGCTGGTCGCAGCAGATGCAGGCCATGAAGCACTGGACCCATCTTTAGATATGAGGGGGATTGGCAATGACCCACTTCGCCTTTTGGAGGTTGGTTGTGAGTGCACGCTTAATGAAGCGGCAAAACGACCAACAATGCAACAAGTGGTACGTTCACTTGATAGTGCCTCCCCATCATTGTCAGATAGATCAGTGGTTTTAAACTTCTTTGATGGAGCGGCAGACGATTCCATCCTTAGTAGGTGACAGAGAAACACGATAATTTTGAGTGACCCAAAAGGAAAAAAAAACACTCAAAAAAACAACTCTCATTTGAAAGGCTTTTTAAATTACTGTTATGCAGTTTTGCATACAAAAAGCCTGGAGTCTAAAACCATGCTTAATATTCATCATGGTTTCCCCAGATTGAGCCCTCCCAAAACCTTGTACCATAAAAACTAGTGAAATTGAGATCATATCACACTCACTCATTAATCCTAGAGTGTGTGTGTTTTGGACTTTTCTGGTGTTTGTTTGCACATGGGATCCATGCAATCTGCTTTTGCTTCAAGGATTTCTCATGCTGATTCTGTTTACGGTTTACTCAGAAAATGTGCATTCTTGCCATCACTAAATATGTCTATTATTGAACTCAATTTTGGCTGAAGCTAATGTGAGTACAGGTCTTTCTGCCGTATATAGTTGCTTATGTACTGTTGCCCTCTTTTCTAAGTGCTATTTGGGTTTCTTAGGAGATCAAACAATTCCACATTCACTTTTTTGCTTCACTATTGTTTGATTCAAGCTTATTTAGGTTAGGCCATGGGTATGAGATTGCCACTTGTCTCCACACTCTGAATATTGTCACATTCTTCAACCCTAATGTTGAAGGATTTTTTTTGGTGTTGGGATCTTTGATCTGTCTATGTACTTATTGTAACATTTAAGAGATTTTAAATTTGTTTCGCTTTTGTGTTTGTTCACCACAAACATGTAGGGTTTTTTCCTTCAATTTTGTGTGATATAGCCACTAGCCACACTGGCAGTTGGCCGCAATAGGAATTAGCCAAATCTGGCTACAGGTCAGAGAGGAAAGTAGAGAAATTTAAGAATTCGGCTATATATGTTCATGACCTGCTAGAATCTATTATCTAAATATGGCCCTTTCAGCAAAAAGAATTCCTCAAAATCATGGGGACTTTGCAACACGTGTTTGTTGAATGAATAATTAATTAATTAATTAATTTTTAAGATTTTCATTTTTTAGACAAATAAAATGTTACTGAAGACTCGATATTTTCCTCCACAAAATTTTGTTCTTTGAAAAAAAATAGTTTTTTTTGGTAATTTTCAACATTTATGAAAGTAATATTATACACCTAATTAGTGTTGAAGCTGCCAAGATACTCTGGTGGACATTTTTTAATACCAGACTTGGTCCTAATATGAAAGGTCCCACCCTAAACCCTAAACCCATCAAAAGGCCTCAAACCCTAAATTCTAGCCCTAAAAACCCATCAAATTCTGTTTGAATTTGAGGAAGTACAAACAAACAGCTTTAGTTCAATCAAAGGCTCTTCACACATTCTGAGTAGGAGAGATTTTTGCACTGCATTTCCCACCCTAAACCCTAAACCCTAAACAACTTGTTTCTAGGGTTTTGATAGTTTTTGGCCCTTGCCTACCAAGGCAAGGCTATTGTGTGTAGATCCATTATAGAGTATTTATTGTAGCTTAAGGGATTTTGGCTTCCCTAGGTACCAGGCCTATTTTGATATGAGGATTTTTTGAAAGATGATGATGATGATGTACCCCTTTTTAAACAATATTTAGCCAATTAATGCTAAATGTTTTTTTTGGGATGATCAATAATGATGCAACAATATCAGAAAAATTAATTTTTTATTTTTTATTTTTTAAAAATGTACTCTACCCACATGCAATGTCTTTCTTTTTTTTTAAATTCTTGACTTTCTAGAAGTGGCAATTTTTTGTGGGAAAAATCATGTGTTTCCAAGTTTTTCTCCCAAAAAAAAACCTCAAATAGTGAAAATTTGCCATAAAAAAACAGAGTGCCCATGTGTAGTTTGGAAATACATATTCGTGAAGTCACACTGACAACTTGCCAAGCCCAATTCATCTTGTGGACTGCCCGAAGGCACCATGACATTGAAATTGCCTACAATTGATTTTTTGTGGGCTGCCCAATGCCTGAAATCTATTCCTTCTTTGTCCTAATTTATTCCTTCATTACCCAAAAAAAAAACTTGACCAAATTAAGTTAACCTATCCCAAACCTACTTCCAAGCTAAGCACAAATAAACTTTTTTAATACAAAAATGGATATTCATTCACAATGTCTTTTCCTTCATATGTTTAGCTCTCTCTCTACACATACAATTTTTAAAGCCATTTTTTTATTGATATCATTTTAAAATATTGGCATCCACCAAGGTAGCTAGTGAAGTCATAATAGAGTCAAATTAATTTCAATTTCAGGCATTGGGCAGCCTGAAAATAATAATTGTGGGCAGCTTGTAGTGCATTAGGGCAGTCCACAATATTGTGTTTTAATGTGTTTTAATGTCATATTTTTTCTCTTAATTAGTGGTGAGACACACTAATCATCATTTGTTAAACAACAAAATTTGGGAACAAAATAATTGTCACAAATGGCATCCATTGACACCAACATAAATTATAAAGCATATATTGAGAGCTTTAAAATTGTTCATAAATGAGATGATATCTCTTGGCATGTTTCATGTCGCTCATGATGATTTGCATTCCTGAATATGTACCTTTCATCTATGGACATCCATGTTCATCCATCATTAATGAGCTTGTTGTTTATGTAAGAAAAATCCATTTTTCATAATGAATGGAATTCACTCATCATTGTTCATTTTTTATCCATAATATATGTTCAACAATTGTCTTAAGAAGGTTGGTGGGGTTTGGAAGCTTTAATGACTTAGCTCCCTACAAGCTATTAGTTTTCTTTACCAATTTTGTAAAAAAATATTGTATTCTTCTCTTGTCTTTTTGAAAAGTTTACACAACATTGGTTTCTCCTTCAAGTTTATATTTTTGACAAAAGTCGAATGCAAATCCAATGCATTTGAAATGCAAAAACTTACATGTGCACACTCATGACATATAGGGAAGGAAGTGCATGTTAATTAACAACCACTTTTTTATTTTAATGTGTACGCCTTTTGTTCTATATTTTCATTGGCATTTCATTCAAAGTTTAATACCTAGATGTTCTTTTGTTTTCTTTTTAATGTTTTTTTTCTCAAGTTCTTTTATTTTTCCTCCTTTTATCAATTAGACATTAGTTGCTTGATTCTCACACAAGCTCTATCTTGTTTATCATTTTTGTTTTGTTTTGGTTGCCATTTCATTAACCCAGTAGACCACTCGTTATTAAGGGTGCATTCATAGTCTTACGAGCTAAGGATGCCAAGGTAAAAGTTCTTTTTCAAAGATTACATGCATTGGTCTATTATTCTCAAAATTTTCATTTTTCACACATAGTTTACAACTACGTGTTGCATTTACATACCTTTTTATTACACCTTGATCATACATAATGTATATTATGCATTCATGTTCTAAATCATATATAAATGCATACCTTTTGTTAATGACACATTTTTAAAAACTCATGATTTTTAACATCAAAACCGCATTTGAAACAAAAGCATTCAAATGTGCTATAAAAATGGATTTCACCAATTTCAACTCATTTTTCTCTTTTGATCATCAATATTAGGACCCTTTCCAATTTAAAGAAAGAATGATGGACATTTGACAAAGAAAAAAGACATTTGAAAACTATCCACCCATGAATTTTGAATGCTTCATCATTTTTGAAACATCATCAATTTTCATCAAATTTTGAATATGGAAATTTTGCAAGTAATGGAACCTATTTCCAAATAAAATTGACAATCCAAATTATTATGTTAACCTTGTGATTTTTCAAATATGTAAAATTATAGTGTTAAATAATGTCCACCCCTTTAGGTGGTACTAATATTGTGAATTCAACCCAAGGGATGTTTTCATTTCCACAAATTACAATTGAACAACTTGTCACCCATGTTTAAGCTTTGAAATCACCATTCTTTGAGCTTAAAATGACCTTCTTCCAACCTATATGTGTCTTTTGGGGTTTTAATATTCATTCATAATTGTAATTACTCAACCATTATATTTGTACTTAATTGTGTCATTTGTATTTATTGTGCAAGCTTTCATTGATTTCCATTCAATTCATTTTCAAGAACCCAAAAGTTTATGCCAATAACATCCAATTGGCACAACAAATTTTTAAACAAAATTCAAAAGAAATTGAATAATGTTTTTTTTCATGACAATTTAATTGTAGTAAATTGAATTGTACTATAAAGCCTCAAATGAACATTTGACCTCATTGGGACAAAACTCACAAAACTACACCGTGTTGTATAATTGTTTTGCATTTTTTACATACTAATCTTATGCCAACTTGTATTAATGGACACAATGTATGAAAAGGCAAATAAATTTATCATGAAATCTTAATTTGCAACCTTAACCATCCCTTATGAGAATCTCAAGTGATGTTCTAATTGGTTGTTAGGTCGTGATTTACAATAATAATCTTTGCCCTTTGTTTCATTACACAACACATTTTGGGTTTTGTAATTAGCTTTTACAATTACATATTAATTAGAAAGGACATATGCAATTAATGAGTTATTAAACCATGTCATTTCATCCATTTAGTCACAAAGGATGTTCAGTTGCAAAGCCCAATCATTTTAACAGAAATTTTTTAAAAAATTTCTTATAATAATGAAATTTCATGTCATCATTAACCTCGATATGACGTGTAAAATGCATGTCATTTCAATTTAATTATTTTATTTGACTAGATGTTACAAAAGATGCCTTGATGGATTGATGACATGTGTAAAAAATCTACAAACATGACCAAAAATCAACTTAGTTTAGCCCATGTAACTAGCTTAACCAAAAGTCAACTTAACCTGACCTAGCTAACTCGATTTAACTTAACCTAGTTAAGTTAACTATCTATGTTAGGCAACCTAAGCAACTTAATTTAGGCTAATTGGCCTAGATTAAAAACAAACATCCAATTCCTAGCCCAAGAAACCTAGATTAAGCTACTTAACCTAAGCCAAGTGGCCTAGGTATCATAAGTTGCAAGAATGAAAACTTGAACTCCTCACCTTCATTTTGGGGTTCAAGCCCTCATCCATTGCACTACCATATTTTTTTGTACTAATTACAATGAACACAAAGTTATTAAGCTCAAAATTTTTAACTTTGAATTAAATTTGGTCATCCTAGGTTAACCTAGGTCAACCTACCTACTACCTACCAACCTAACCTAGACCTAGACGTAGACCTCTCTAGGTTGATTTAAAATCAACTAGTTTTTCAACCTATACTACTTATTAACCTTACCTAGGTTAACCTAAACATTCATGGGTTAAAAAATAAATTAAACTATGATACTTATGTCGCATTTAATTGTATCTAATCACATCATAGTCACATCTAGTTGCAGAAACTTGAAGTGGTTACAAACTTGATAAAATATTTTGTAATGAAACTACTTAGGTTGACTTGGCAAAAAACCTAAAGCTAGGAACTTAGGCAAGCCTACCTAGATTAACCTATTAGTAAGGTAACCTATGTTAAATATATTTAAAAATATTAGGTGTAATAAAAAAATTTATGTCTAATTAAGTAACTTACAAGATAGCTTATATTACGAAGTAGGTTTTTATTAAGTAACCTACATACATAGGTTAACTTAATAGGTATGTTAACCTAAGTTAATGCATTAAATAGTTAAAAAGTGAAAGAGTTATATGTCACCTTTTTTCAAAATGACTATTAATATTATAATCATAATTACAAGTTAACAATAGATTGTTTAGTACACATACACATGCATGTGAATTCATGACTTCAAAAACTTCATGGCACATTAAAAAATTATGGCATGCCATGACAAATATTGGTGCCCTAAATTCAAGACATAAAAAAAATTTATGGTGTTACAAAAAATCATAAATTGCCATGAAAATTTGTAACACCTTATTGCCAAATGGCATGTGATGTCATCACCACATGGAAGATCAAGTTGTTAATAATTGCAAAGGACAACAATATTTTCAATTAGTTCACAAATGAGATTAATTTATCAAATCAAGGACATGAATCATGATGTTGATAAATATGACCACATCATCTTGTTAGCATATAACATGCCATGTCATCATCATGGGAGATTGAGTTGTTATTTGTTGCAAAGGTGGATGGTTCTTGGAATTAATTAACTAATGAACAAAAATAAAAATAAAAATGATAATTTACCCAAAAAATTAACAAGTTGTCATATTGACTACAATTGCAAAACCATGATGCCATACGACATGTTGATGTCTTTTGCCATTATTTAATGATTGTTATGATTAAGTAGTTATAAATGTAGTTGAAAATAATAATAGCCATTTTTGTGTTTGGTTCAAAAGATAAGATTTTTTGTAGTGAAGGTAAAGTTTTGGACTTGCATTTTGATGCAAAGAACTACATTGAGGGATTGGACATCACCTCTATCATAGTGACCAACTTATAAATGCTTCATTTTATCCAAAATAATGTATGAGTCATCATGTTGACTAATAGTCAAGTATTTTATTACACAACAATTCCAAAACATGTTTTTTACAATTGATCCTGTTTGATTATAGTCATTTTTAAAGTTGTTTTTAAAATTACTTATGCCATTTTTTAGTCATTTTTCCCATTGTAGTACTTAAAATACCTAGAACAAGTTGTAAAAAGACATCTTTTGATGTTGTAATTGCACGTGGAATGCCACATCATCATGTTGTGAGACTAAAAGTTGTTATTCTAGTTGCAAAAGTCAGGGTATTTTTAATTAATTAATTAATTATAATTTATTTAAAACATATTATTACAATTTCAAAAAAAAAAACAACTATAAAAAAAAGCCCATTAGTCATCATACTAATTATAATCACAAAACCCTGACATCTCAATGGCCTTTGCAACTCAACTATATAATGATTTTTGTGACTAAATAATAACATTTGTAGTCGAAAAGGAAAGTAATCATTCTTTGACCAGTCAAAAAACCCATAATGTGTTGTTGTGTATTATCAATAAGGAAAATATTTCTTATTTAATTACCATTTTGAACAACAAGCATTCAATCATTAGGCATTAATTATGAGGAGCCAATTGTGAATGTTGTTAAACAAATATGATTTTCCAAGAGAACCTTACAATGCATTTGAAACAACATCATGTCATTGGACAAATGTCAATGCCTTACCATTTAGGTAAGTAATAGGTCTAGGATGTTGTAGGTTGGTAACAAGTAGGTAATAAATAAATATGTAGGAAAGCAATAAATAGGTAGAAAGGTAGGGTAATAGGTAGGTAAGTGATAAGTAGGTAGGTGACAACTAGGTTATAGGTAGCTTGGAGGTTGATAATTAATAGGTAGGTAGGTAGGTAGGTAATAAGAGGGCAGGCTATAAGTAGGAAGGTTAGGGTTATTATTTAATAAATGGGTAAGTTGTAATCAAGTAGGTGATAAGGAGGTGTGAAGTTGGTAATAGGTTAGTAGGTTGTAGATGGGTTGGGGTTGGCAATTAATAAGGTAGTAGGTAGGTAGGTTCAGGGTCAAAAATGTAATAAATGGGTTGGTAATAGGTAAGGAAATAATATTTATGGGCACATTGTAGGTAGGAAGATGTATCAAAATATTGGCCATTTATCAACCTACAACTTACCTACCTATTACCTACCTTCCTATCTATTTCCATAAATTAATATATGTGAAGCAAATTATTCATAACAAACTATTCATGATCATCATTGTTTCACAAAGGTGTGGTGCATTGATTAAAACTTGGTTATTCTTTGTGTAAGTGAGGATTTCAATTCCATTTGTGACATCCTAATTAGCCCATAGCTTAAATAAGTATTACCTTAGTTTTTATGTTTCCAAATCTAGTGAGATGTGAATATTCCTAACAAACAACATGTGGCTTTATGATCGTGATGCACCATGTGTGTACATTTCATGGGGTTAAAAAATCAATTATCTACCCTACTTTAAACTAACCATTTTGTAACTATGATTAATTTTTAATTGCAAGTGACATTTGTAATTAAAATCTTAATAGTCGTGTTGGAAAAGTCACATTGACACTAGTTGCAAACAACAACAAATTTTGGATGAAAGAAAAAGTCAACGAAATACACTCATCATTTGATTGGTCATATATGTATTGTCGTTTGCAACTAAAATATGATTTTTTGGGTGAATAATGGGAACAAGTTATGTGTTACCATGTGTCCCAACTCTTAATAATTAAAAATATTTTATTATTATTTTGAAATAATCTAAGATGTTTAATTTTTATGTTTGGATGGTTTAGATTGTGACACATGGTGCAATAGAAATTTGCTAAGTGGCATATTAATTGAATTTTTCCAAATTAAATTAAAATCAATATTTAGGTATATAGGTTGAACTAGGTACCTACCTACCTATTTGGGATAAACATCTATCTAAATAGGACCTATTTACCTACCTAAGCCAAATACCTATTTAGGTAAGTAGGTAGGTTGGTAGGTAGAAAAGTAAGTAGGTAAGTTAGGGAATTATGTAGTTAGGTGTAAGTACATGAATATTTTTATTTTATTTTGGGTTAAGTCATTTTTATTGACTCATCCCACATGCCCATCTTTTTAAATACGACAATGTAAGACAAAACACCTTCATTATATACTTTTCAAGATAAAAATGAAGCCAAAACATATGGGATAAAATTTTTAGTTGTAAGTCATTTGTGACTAAACATTTTTAGTTACAAACAACTTGGAATTAAGAAAATTTATTCCATATGTTTTGGCTTTCATCCTCATCTTGAAAAATACATAATTAAGTAGGTAAGTGACGAGTAATTAATTAAAAATATATATTAATTATAATAGTCTATTAACGAATTTAATATTGAAATAATTAACTAATTATTAATAAATAATAAATAATAAAATTTTAACCAAATAAATTAATATAATAACTGAAAAATTCAATATTTAATAATAATTAACTATTATTTATAAATATTGTGTACTACTTTTTAAAATTTTAATAATATAATTAAACTTAGCTTAAGCTAACTATTTTATTATAATTATTCCCATTATTATTTTCGTTTATATAGTTAACAATATATATAAATGTAAATATTTAATAATAAAAATAACTTTAATTCAATTATTATTGTAGCTAGTTGGTAGCGAAGGTTAATTATTTTTATTTTAATTATTCATATATTACTTCACTCATTAAAGTTATTTATGAACTATTATAATAAATATTTTATATTTTTAATAAGTATATTTTTCCTTCAAAAATATTTTCCTGCATTTGTTGAATATATTAGTAATTGATTATAATCATCAAGTCATTAATAATTAATAAATATCAATTAAAAATTTGAAATATAAAAAATTAAAAATATATATTAATATTTCTTAGTAATTATTATATTAATCTAATAATAGTTCATAATTGATTACTTATAATAATAATAATAATAATAATAATGTAATTTGTAGCTAGCCTAGGTTAGCTATTTTTATATTATATATTATTATTATATATTATTATGTCAGTTGTTAGAATTATCATGATTTATTATAATTAAAATTTCATTTTCAATAAAATAAAAATTAATTTAAATAAATACATTAGTTATTTGAAAAGAATTTAATAATAATATATTAAAATTTTAATAATACTTCAATCATTATATTATTTTCAAAATTTTAGTCAAAGATAATATTCAAATTTATTTATTTTATCACATCTAATTAATATGAATATATAATATATTATTAATAAAATAATAATAAACGTCATTTGTAATAATTTTAAAAAATATAATAAGATGGTTTGGATAAACTTGTAATATGGGCACAATATATTTAGCAAATATTTTACATAAAATTTTAATATACTCAAAATATACACTATTTAGCGTAACCATAATATCAAGGCCATTTATGCTAATAATAATACTTGAATACACTTCTAATATGGTTGTTCATATAAATTCAAAAATATACAATTTTAAATCTTAATACACCCAACTATATTCCTTATAATTCACAAAAGACACCTTTGTATATTCATAGGGTTGTAATTAAATTGGTCATATTTGCAACTAATGGAACATAAATTGTTATTTTTAGATGAAAACTAAAATAAAATGTTGTTCACATGGAAAGATGAACACCAAAATAGTTGCAAACTAGTTGCATTGTCATTGCAAATATGATCAATACAAGAAATAGTTGCAAAAATGTCCAAATGTAGTTGCAAATAATTAATAGTTGCATGTAGTCGCAAATAAAGTGGTTAAATTTTGGCCAATTTTTACTAGTTATTCAAGAGGGTGTAGTCATGTTAATAGGAACCAAAAATAAGCACAACAATTATTTAAATTTCAAGTTTTGAAATGGTATTTTCAATTAGTGTTGAAATTTTGAGATGTACTTATATAATAACATTCATGATATACCATGGGAACAAAATATTTTTTTTGAAATCAATCTAATGAATAAAAAACACTCAAAAATATTTCTAAAACAATTGTAACATCCTTGGGACTTGACATAATAGTATAAATAACATTAAATATTTTCAAACATTTAAAAAACCATTTTTCCAAAATATTTCAAAATATTTTAAATTAAAGGTAGTCAATTAATAGGGCATTGTTGGTTCCTATTAAAGTGCTTGAACCTAATGACCAATATTGCATGATCTTATGACGTTGGGATTGTCCATCATGATTACATGTAGTCATGGATGTAAACATATAATGATTGCATAAATGACTATAGGTATGGAAGCAATTAGATGGCATAAACAATGAAAACTATTCAATTACATAATCATATAATTGTTATGGTATATATGAGTATATTTGTAATCATAGATGAAGTCATGGATGCCACTTTTTGATATATTGTTGAATCCAATGTCATTTGATTTGGATAATTAGGTGAAACATGGGAGCACAACCTAGTTTTTCATGTTTTTGTTGATAGAATTTAATGAAGACATGTGGGTAGAACCTTCTATATGAGTAAAACTACCTTGTCTAATATTGTAGATTAATTAAGACCCACTATTTAAAATTTAATTAAAAATTTAATCAACTCAAAATTCTAATTCCACTATTTAGAAGCAATACACCAAGTATCAGAAAACATTTTTAGTAAAGATTTGTGTATGTTGTATAATCTATAAACTAGTTCATGGTGCCATTTTTCTTACTTATAGTAAATTTTTTGTAGAGCAAAAGTCAACAATGTGCCTTATTTTATATAAATTTGTTTATGGATTCAATGATGAATACAAGGATCTAATTATTTTGCCTCAAGTAGGGGCAGTGTCAATTGTAACAAAAGAGTTTAAGAATTGGTGTGGTTTCCCTAATATACAAAATGCCATTGATGGCACACAAAACCTATTTCACATGGTGAAGACTATTGATATCACAAAACATTTGGGTATAGTGTAGAGGTACAAGTGGTTATAAATCACAAGAGTTTTGTTTGTTGTGGAGAATGCCATTGACATATTCAAAGAAAATTTCAAAGACTTGCTTACTAAAATTGATTTGAAAGTGTCTTGACTATTTTGTGCCCTATGTTTTCATTATATGTTGTCTAAATTGCATAATCTAGTACAATTTCAAGTTGGATCTAACATTCAAAGACTAATGCAAATCATTGATGTGAACGTGCAAATTAATCCAAAATTGAACATGGCACATAAAACCAATGTTGACAAAGAATAAACATTCCGTGCAATTAAGGGATAAAAGAGATTTGAAGTTGCAATGCACATGGAGTTAAACACTTATTATCTTGGATGTCAAAGATCTTTCACATGATCAACACAATTATGTCAAATTGAACAAATTTAAATTCATTAAGATATTTCAAGGTTTTAAAAAATTCAAATCTAAATTATTTTTAGGGTAAAGTTTGTTTCAAGATTGGTTGTAGATGAAGATTGTGTATCGCTTCCATCACCAAGTTGTCATTGTACTTGTCCCCTTGTTGTGAATCAAATTTCTTTTATATTGCATGGTGTAGCACTACTTTTGTTGCGTAGTGTAACATTTCTATTGCATATTGTACAACCTTGCTCACATAAGTTATAGAGCCCGTGCCCCTCATGTGTAAAGTTAGACAAATCCTTGATCACATTCGATTTGTTATCGAATGTGATCTTGATTAGGATTGAGCTTGTGCCATTATTGTATGAGTTACTAGAAAAATTTCTTGTTTGGTTTCAAATGAGTTTATACAAATCCTTGATTTTGTATTGAATGTGATCTTGCTATACACAAAGCCAGCTTTGTGCATTTGTTTGTTGGAGCAAAAGAAGGATCTTACTCCCAAAGAAGCCTTGGGAGTTATAAAAGTCTTACACAAAGTAGACAGACTACTGCAAAGGTGTCTACCAACTTGTTGGCCACCAAAAAAATAAAAACATTGTGGCAAGCAGGATACTCTCACTTGGTTCCAAGACCTTGGAAGGAACTCATAATCTTAAAGCTATATGACGGTGCCAATATTGGCAAATAAATGTTATCGAACCCCTTGTTAAAACAAACAATGCTAAAGAGTGGGGTTCTTCTTCTTGTTCTTTTTCCTCTTTCCTGTGTTCTCCTTGCAGGAGAAAGAGAAACAACAACAACAACAATAACCACAGCTCAGCCTTGGAGTGCAATTCGGAATGCTGACTACCTTTGACATCACAACTTGTTGAGGCATTTGCACCAATCGTAGCCACAATCATTTGTCAATCTTGGGACATGTCCTCTGATGTGAACTGGTCAGAAAAAAATGGGTCAAAATGAAGACCATATCCCAAGATGAAAGGCCATGGATGGTCCCCAAAGCAGCTGACAGAACAATAAAGGCTGGTGACAAATTGACCCGAACTGTGTATTCACTCCTCCTCAGAAGGTCTGTGTATCATAGCAACAAAGGGAACCCTCTCACCTCTGTCGCCATTCTCATTTCTGAGTTTGAAAGACCCACACAAGAAAACCAGTGCCAGAGCTACTAGTTTTGTAGACCAGTAAGGACCGAGTCAATAGGAAGAGGCGGAGGAGAATGATCCATCGACATTTTGGAGATTATTGGACCATTCTGCTGGCTGGTGGTGGTGGTGGTGCTTGTACGTGCCCTGGAAGAAAAGCAACACCCATGTACTACTTAGAGTCAGATAACCAAGCTGATAGGTCTGTGTGGCTGAAAACCAGAAGCTCAATGGAAGAAGAACATTGGCAAGGAGAATAATGGTGCAAACTATCCATTCGTATGACCAAAAGAAAAAAAGAACCTGAGGTGAACTGCACCTCTTTTGTTTTTGTCGCATATCAAGAAAGCGGACCAATGAGGTTTTTCTTGCATGTGGCAACTCTGTTTAGAGATCACACAACAACATTTCTTTCAGTCACTACTACTGTGAACCCCATTATTATTGCAAACAAGAAGTTGTGTGTGACACAATGTGTTGGACGGCTTGATCATCCTATCAATTCTGGTCTCACTACATAAATAAAATTGACACAGAAAAAATAAATATATATACCTTGTGTATAACAAACACTTGATCCACGCATTGCAGCATTCAAACTGGCAGCAGGTGCACAGCTGCTGGGGTTTGATGCTGCTTCTTGAAGCAGCTCAAGTTGCAACTCATTTCCTTTTTTGGCAGACAGGCCCATATTATTTTTTTCAGCTTGCATTGATAGTGCATTTGCTAAAGATACGAGCGCATCTGATCGCTCACTTTTCACATTTAAAGCAGCTGTCATGACTCTTGACAGCTCTGGCAGCAATAATGCTTCTTGTTTCTGGGAGATGATGGTTCCTTGACTGCTGATGTTCTGGCCTTGAGGGGCTGCTGGTGGCAGCAAAGCTGACAGGGGTACAATTGTCAAGCTAGTAGTATCTCTCATGTTTAGTAGAACTGGAAGCTGTGACAAGCTTGAGTATTCCTGCTGCTGTTGTAGTTTGGCTGCTGAGTTTTGAGGAGCTGAAGGCAACAACAACATTGGAGGAGCCACATTCGGAGCACATGCAGCAGCAGAGGTAGTAGTAGTGGAAACAACAGAAGAAGAAGCTGGAGGAGGATTAGCAGCTGGAGGAGTTGTTACGGTCTGGACTGGAGTTTTGGCAGTCACTGCATTCATTAGTGATGGTGGAGCAGACATGATGGAGCTGCTCCCTTGTGAAGAAATGAACTTGGCCGGAGCTGCTGATGTCCATGATGTGCCTCCTCCTCCTCCATTTGCCAGAAGCATAATCAGATGTGCCTGAAAACAAAGAGCATCAAACAACGATGATGGTCTCAGCAAAATTTCTGAAGACTGGGCGGCTGCTAAGAACTACCTCCTCATATTGTTTCCAAGACTGGCAATGGCAGGCACTCAACATTCTCATGATTTTGGGATTTTGATAAGCACCCACAAGATACCACCATACATCAAGACACCTTACATATCCCAAACAACTAAATCCTATCCTGATCAATCATATAACATCACAAACATACTGCCTACACAAAATCTTCCTGACCTTTTCTTGAGTAACATCATTGAAAACATTCACAGTTCCAGCATAGAAGATAGTGAGCTGTGCTGTTTGTGTGCCTGAAGCATTTGACCCAAAAACCCCCATTCTGTGCCACAGCATTTTGCAGCAAATGTCAGCCACCAGCAGCAGCAGCAGCAACTTCTAGTGTATTGATTCCAATTTTATGTAGGAAGGACAAGATTGCTCCTACACAGTACTAAAAAAACAACAACTATTGAAGAAGGTGCAAGGATTTCAGGTCAAAAAAAAGCACTTGAATTGCAACAAAAGAAAATCTTGCCTTTGAGTTGTTGGGGCTGGTGAAGAAGCGTCAATGACAGCAGGAGGAGGAGGTGGAGGAGGAGGAGGAAGAGATGGTTGTGGCTGCCGTGCAACACTTGTGAAATCTTCCCTTTGAGTTGTGGGGGCTGGTGAAGAAGCATCAATGACAGGAGGAGGAGGAAGAGATGGTTGCTGCTGCTGCTTGACAGCAGCAGCAGGTGTGGCAGCAGCAGCAACTACTCCTCCAGTGGTAGCTGCTGCTGTCCAAGCATTGCTGATGCCTGTTATACTAGCTGGTGCATCTGATCTTGGAAAAACACAAGGGATACCTTCACAAGGAAATGGATGCAAGACACGGATCAGGAGTTGTTACTAAGCACACACACACCCAGAACAAAAGCTGACTTCCTTCTGACTGCCAGTATAAAACCATGTCAGGAATGGAATGGCCCAAACGAGAAAGCGAGCAAGTGCTCATCATCAAAGGTGAGAGAGAGACATTACATCTATGCCAGAAAGGTTTTGGACTACGACAGAGAGCACACCACATGAACTGGAGGGAGTGAGGAAAAAAAACAGGAAACAAACACATACTTGCAGACTGAGGAGGATGTGTGCGAGCTAGCTCTTCTAATGCACGACTTGCAAGCATCCTGGACCTGGTGCTGTTGTTGTTGTTGTTGTTGTTGTTTCTGATTTGATGACGATGATGCAACTGCTGCTGCATGATGGTGATGTCAGAACAACTCCCCAGAGAAGATTTGCTCAGATTCTCTGCCACAGGAGCAGCAGGAAGAAGAATGAGTCCGCCTCCTCCTCCTTGTTCCAGGTTGATTGTTCTCATTGTCGAATCCTTCTTCTCCATGCTCATCCCTTCCTGCACAAATTCCATGCAAAATGGCAAACCTCCTTCTGGTTAATTGTCTTTCTTCCTCACCCAGACTGCTAAGTTATGCACTACTGTGTGTGTGTGTGTGTCTCTCTCTCTCTCTCTCTCTCGGGAGAAAGAAGAAGAGCTCTTGACTTACCTGAGATTGCAATCCCAAGGTTCTATCCCAAGAGGGCCATTGCATCCCTGCAGCCAAGGAAAAAAGCACATAACGAAAACAACACCACCCCATTAAAACCTTGTCAAAGGTCTTCTTCACAAGAGACTGAGGTCTTCTTCTTCTACTGGTTCTTGTTCATCATCATCATCTTCTTTTTTTCTTTCTTGTATGTGAAAAGTTTCATGATGGGCTGCTGCTGGTCTGTGGGGAAGTGTGATCATGACGATGATGATGATCTTCTTCTTCAAAAAAAAAAGGGAAGGAATTTGTTCTAGAGAGTTTTGGGAAGAAGCTGATGAAACTCGAGATACATACCAACTTCTAGAATCAATCTCCAGCAATCTTCTCTTGAGAGCTGTTGGATGTCAGCAGCAGTTGCCACTTCTTCCAACAACGTTGTCGCCTTGCCACCTTGAGCTGCTTCTGCTGATGCCTCCCTTGCTGCCCTTTCTCCGTTGTTGTTGTTGTTGTTGTTGTTGTTGTTATTGTTGATGCTGTTGTTGTTCCCGACTGCATCTTCCACCACATCCTCCTCCTTCTTGCTGTTGCTGCTGCTTCCCGCGAACAAGCTACCTGTGAACTGTAGCCGGCTGCTTTTCTGCTGCATTCTCGCACTACTGAATCCTGTGAATCCTCCTCCTGATGCTCCTCCTCCTCCTCCTGCTCTGCCAGCTTTCTCCGTCAAATTTTTGTTCCCCGAGGCCCCAAGAGCTGCAGCAGCTGTGCAAGAGGTGGACGAGGTTACAAAATTGGGTCTGGAGTTCGAGCTGCTCATCAACCCTGAGAATCCACCAACACCACCTCCATGTCGGTAGATTGATGGAGGGGGAAAAGAAGATGAGGAGGAGGTGTTGTTGTTGTTCGAGCTTGCTGGGATTCCTTCCCTTTTTTCTCCACTGTTGCTTCTTCTTTCTGCTGCTGCTCCAAGCCCCATGAAATCCCGCATAAAACCACCTCCATTGTGATGCTGATCCCTGTCCCTCTTCTTCATCACAAGCAGTTGCTACTTCTTGTTCTTCTTGTTCTGCTGATTATCAGCCTTCTTCTGATGTTCCTGGCGACAATGGGTCTTACCTACCTACCTACCAAAGACCAAGAAGCTTGAGATGATCAAATACAAACTCCCCTGCTCTCTCCATCCACATGAGATCTTGTTGCATATCCTCTCATCTCGTTGCACACATCTTCTTCATCTTCTTCTTCAAGTTCAGAGATGTTTTGGGGCTTTTTTTTCATTTTGTTTTTTTTGGCTCTTTGTTTTGGGTTTTGTTCCGAGAAACTAAGAGAGCAACAACAACCACAACCCAAGTGAAAAAAAACACTTGAATCCTTGCAAGTGATGAAGAACCTCGTCGAGAATTTATGAAATTTGAATGAATGGGAAGATTGTCTCTCGCAAACTCCTCAATCGTGTGATGGAGAGCAGAAAGTTGTTCATCATCAACAACAAATCCATTAGCTCAAAGAAAGGAAGGAAGGAAGGAAGGAAGGAAGGAAGGATTCTCACGCTCCTCGGTCCTCCTGCTGTGAATTCTAAACCAAATCACAGAAACTCTTTTTCCAAGCTCCTGCTGTTCCTGCTGGTGCTGGTGCTGGTCATGAATCAATCCTAAACAAATCACAAAAGAACTCATTGTCTAAACTCATTTTCTGCTTATTGACATGATTTCCGTCTTATTGCTTGGTCCATGAGGATGTTTTTGACTGTGACGAGGCGATGGTTAAGATACATAGAATGAGGATGACAACTCATTTGGAATTCCCCAAGTTTTGTTCTCTTTTTAAAGCTTCTTCTACTGCTGCTGTCATGAATGAATCCTCAACCGAATCGCAGAAACTCTCACAAGATCTGGTTGATCATCAACTCAACCCGGCAATGAAGCCGTTCTTCCAAACCGACAAATAATTTCTGGCATCAAGTGAGACTCAACCAAAAAACAAATCTCTTCCCCCTCCCCGCCTCCGCCCAAAAAAAAGAAAACAGAAAAGAGAGAGAGACAGAGACAGAGATTTTTGCATCAATTCCTTCATGGAATCATTTGCGCTCACAACAACAGAAACACTAACAAAAGCAAAAAAACAAGGGCAAGAAAACACGCTGATCCGGTGAAGAAGACGAAGGGAACAACAAGCGACAAAGCTCCGATCAGTGTTTTTTCTTTCTTTCTTAATCCCGTCTGGACTCTGGTATACAGAGAGGGTTATAGTAATGTAGGCGAGATGCTCAGCCCCACCATTTCCAACCCCACCCATAAAACTAAAATTGGGATTGCAAATAGATGAGAGATTATAATAGCACCCAGCACCTGGATCAATGATTATGATTAGCCGATCAAAAACAAGGAACACTAGTTAGATTGCATTTATGATGGCACTCTTCTCTGCCATTGGATGGATGGGCACCCTTTTACCAGCAGTGTGCAAAAAATGTTGGGCCAAAACCATTTTGGGGAGCCAAAACCACATGCTTTGACCCATAATGAGCACCTCTGGACTTTGCTTTTTAAGGTTATCTTGAGAGAACTATTCACTCAACAGTTAAATGTGTTGTTGCTTAATAGGGTTTAGTGGGTTTGTGAAAATATTAGAGCACCACTGGAAATGATTGATGGAAAGGGACCACTATTTTCAATCATGCTCATGTGGTTGGGGGACGAGGCAAACAACTCCTTTTGGGATTGTGCCTACAAAAGACCATACTTATCGTGTGTCCAAATGGTGTGCAGAAATGTGTTTTTGGTGGGGGGGGGGCATACATGTATTATACATATAGTACATACATGTGATTTAGGGTATGGATTATCTATGCAAAACTTAAAGGGGCACGTGGCATTGAATCTAAAGAGAAATCCTAAGTGAGAAAAAAGGCAAATCACATGGGTGTTTGACAAATGTCACTTGCCCTTGACCTAGAATTTGCTTTTTTATGAAAAACCCTTAGAAATGAAGAGAGAGAGAGAGAGAGAGAGAGGGACTAGGGTGACTCAGCACCCACGTGGCACTTAGTGCCTTTACCTTTTTGTGAGTGAGACCTCTTAGTGGCCATTGGATTAAGCCAAAAAAATGTTAGATTTGAACTCAGAGACCCTAATTTAGTCTAATAAGCACGAGATATTTGTAATATTTATTTATAAATAATTTAAATGAATTTTGGGATTTTTTTAATCATGGTATCAACATGGGTGCTGGTTTCACCCAAGGCCATAAAAGAAAGGGTAAAAAAGAAAAAGAAAAGATCAGTGTTGGGTGGTTAATTAGGCTGATAAAAAAGAGATGGATAAATTCAAGCTAAAAAGGAGTCAAAAGTGAACCCTTTGTCAATGCATATTATTAGAATATTTTAGAAATATTTAAAAAAAAAATTCCATATGTAAACTTGAAAAAATCATTAAAAATTCTAATGACTCATAAATATGTTGCAAAATATTATTCTTCAAAGATATGTTTAAAAGTTATTTTCAGAAATATGTCATTTTTAATCGATTAAGGATTAATATATTAGGAGTCCTTAAAGGAGCAAAAAACATTGAAAAACCACTGGTTCCAGTGTTATACAAGTGCTTTTGATTATTTTATCCTCATAAAATTGATTTAAAAAATTCACATGTTTCCATAATTCATTAAGTTTTAAAAAATATAAACACATTAAAATTATAATATTAATATAATTTTTAAAACTAAAACATGAAAAATCAAGCACTGGTTATGCATTAGTTAACTCCTTTCAGTTTGAATATGTACTCAATTGAAATGTGCACTTAGAATGAAGTCCACAATGAAGCTTGTGACAATGGGTTAAGTGACAAGTGCTACAAAATGAATTAAAAAAAAAATTGTTGACATGTAAATAGTGTCATCAAATTCCATTCACAAAGTTTTGTAAGGTCCCCTTTATTTTCACCCAAAAAATGATGTCATTGTGACACACACCTTAGCGTTTTCTTTTTATGCAAAACTTCACACTATTGGAAAAATTGAAATTTTTTGGTCACAAACTCAATGATTAAAAAAAAATCACCAAAAAAAAATTAAAAAAAAAGAAAAAGATTCCTAAACATGGGTTGTAGTGTCAACAATATGTTTACTATTGTCATACAAAGATATGTTCTTTTACACATGATTTTGATATTTGACCTATTCTTAATCTAATTTTCATTTTGTTGACCTATTACTTGTTCTCTCATCCACACTTTGTTGTTCTTCATAAAGTCTAAAAAAAACTTGATTAAATGCCAAAACTCAACATAACATTGTTATGATTAATATTTAATGTGATGGTGAAAGTGGTGCTACAAGGCAAACAAAGGCTTTGGACAAGTTAGGCCTAAACTCATTTTAGCACTTGTGAATGTGCTAAAAAGATTTTGGTCCTACATATAACATCCAATACAAATTAATTTACAAATTTAGAGCCCAAGACCACACATGTCTTGCATGATTACATTAAGATAAAATAAAAAATGTGTGGAAGAGTTTCCTCAATACGTAAGTCATAACAAGTGCAAACACAATGAATGAGTTGATTAACCTTAGCCCTTCATGTGTCAATAACAATAGCCTTGTGAAACAAGAATCATATGAACCCATTCTTTTTTTGAGACTTTTGTGATGTCCAAACTTCCTTCCAATTGAATACAATTGTTTCATCTTACGACTACTTTGCAATAGGTCTTCGCAATTGGTTTTGTGCATATCTCCATTTATATTTTAAAAATCCTTTTTAATCATTCCAACACCAACAATTAATGCCAACTTGTACATGTTCCATCAACCAAAACTTATACAACTCAAAAGCATCACTATTGAACCCTTCTAGTGACTTCTATTCACAACGTGGATTGGTTGCCTATGCCTTGTGAAAATTATGGTCTGAAGGTCCGTGTTAGTCACCGCAGTGGAAACATTGGTTTTGACTTGCAACCCATGTGCAACATGACAAAATTATTCACTTCATTTTGCTTGAAGAGTGTAAGAAAAGGATATGACGACAAAGATATGATCCCAATTGACATGGGTGTAAAACATGGCAAACCCTATTGAAAGAGTAACCCAAGTGACATGGGTGTAAAACATGGCAAACCCTATCGAAAGAGTAACCCAATTGACATGGGTGTAAAACATGGCAAACATCATTGAAAGAGCATCTTCACACAAATGCTCAAATTTGGGTTCAAATTCGGGTTTCAATTCGGATTCGTCACATCCCTTTACACATACATAGTAAAAAAAAAAAACTAGATAGTATAAAGTGAGAGACAATTTAAATTGCAACATTTGCACTTATTCGTTACAATCGCCCAATCAAAAACAATGAACAAGAATTAATTCTTATTAATTGGCTTTCTTCCAATCTTATCACTTGAGCCAATATTATTATGGTCGACCAATTTAGAAATAAGGACCAACAATCACTTTTAGTTTATTGGGCTTTTCCAGGGCTTACAAAATATGTACAATTTTTTCAAGCCCAAAACATTTTTCAGGAATCCACAGAACTTAAACTGTTGTGCTATATCCAAATTTTTTTCCAATTTAGGCCATTTTACAGCTACTATTGAAGATGCTCTCCTTTGTAACCTGACTTGAAAATGATGAATCCTATAAATAAATAGGGTAGTGAGCCATTGGCCTAAGTATAAAATTACCTATAAAGTCACCCATCCCAATCCTATTATGCTCAAAGTGGGTTTAACTTTACATTAATTTGACTACATTTTCAACAATGAAAATTATTTTAAATTCAATAAGTTTTGCTTTGTTGTTCCACAATGAAGAGCCATGGGTTTTTTTTTTTTTTTTTTTT
>Ga0116231_10004945_pt1 | contig 26662 bp, 17 predicted proteins | sample S1TSphgellanicum_2_FD_89695 | JGI IMG/M metagenome (GOLD analysis project Ga0116231, IMG submission 89695) | Host-associated microbial communities from peat moss isolated from Minnesota, USA - S1T2_Fd - Sphagnum magellanicum MG | ecosystem: Host-associated > Plants > Peat moss > Unclassified... | reverse complement strand
TTTTTTTTTTTTTTTTGTGTTTAAATTCAGGGGTTTTTTTTTATTAATTACCCATGTTGCCCCTCCCCGGCACAAAAGTTAAATTTTTTCCTTCTGAAAGGGGCTTTTTTAATTGGCCAATTAAAAAAAAAAAAAAAAAAAGAAGAAGAAAAATCACGCTTTGGACAGTTGTAATCTTCTTGTTTGGGCCAGCCTTTTTCTTGCTGGCTATATGTAACCAAAATGCTATATTAAAAATTGAAAGTGCGAGAATCATATGGTTTTTGAAAATTTCAATTATCAGAATTCAACCAAAATTATTAAAAAATTGTCAAATTAATGTACATGGTTCAAGTAGTATGTAGGCCAAAAAATATTTAAAAATATTTTAAAAAAATTACCTTGTAATCATATTTAGCTTGTAGTCAAATTTGGCTAAATCTTGGTGTGAAACATCCTCACTTTGGCTATAACACAAAGTTGCCAAAATAAAATACTGATTAGGGCTTGTTAATTAGGTTAAATGAGGACAACTTAGTGCAAAGGATATGGGATAAAGCACAATATTGTGTGATTGAAAAAAAATCCTGAATATTGTGGTTACCAATGAATTAGTTTTGTGTGCACGTGCACCCAAAATTAATTTTTTTTGCCCCCCTTTTCTGACATGCTGGGTCTCTTTGATTGGCTCATCACCCAAAAAAAACAAAAAAAAAAGGAGACAAATTTGTTCACTCCCAAAATAGATAGGTTGTTTCTCTTTCCCTTTGACCTTCTAAAGGTTTTTTTATCACTTGGCTGGTGGGTCAAGATAGGTCAAGGTGGGGAGGGGGGTATCTGTCACAAATTCCCTGTTAAATATTTATTTTATGTTTTGGTCAACATACAAATTCTTTATTAAAAAATGCCAAAAATCGTCACAATTTTGCCTATAATATGAAAGGGTGTTTAATATTTTCTGTTTTCATATTTTGGCTAAATATTAAAAAAAAATTGGCTAAATATATACTATTGGATGCTCATCACTTGAGCAACATCACGAAATTGAAAAAATCACTGGTTCGGGGAGGAAGAAAAAATGCAAAAGAAGCAAAAAAAACAATAATAGGCTACATACATACAGAAGACAAGACAGGGGAAAAAAACTTCTTGAGTTTCAGTCAGCTTCCTACTCGGTCTGCTTGGCAATTGGATAGCCAAAAAGAATAATAAATGTGGAGTTTTAAATTGTTTCTAAAATCCGAAGTTCTTTGCTGATGATTCCATTAGCACCTGCTCATATGAGAAGTGGCAGTACGGATCTGAGACCTGATCCGTCGTATATTCAAACTTGTTATGTACTCGGCATATAAGTATCAACAGGGATATCATTGGATCACCATTTGTGAAAATAAGGGTATCATATGAATGTAACAACAATGTTGTTATCCATTTGGTTGGTTTCCTGATACCCGGATCAGGATAGATCTATACCATAGTAACTCTTCGGGTTCAGCATTTGGGTGTCCAAGAATTATTTAATTTTAATATATTCACTTCAGTAGTAATTAAAAAAAAAAAAAAAACAAATTTTGGAACTAGATATGAGCAGCTGAATCTTATCTTTGGTACATCCTTTTGTTGCTCCCCTTCAAAAACCCTCTTTCTCAAACTCTCTTCACATTAGTTTCGTACAAGACAACCCATTTACAATCCCCAAACCCTAATCACTATAGAAAGAAGGGTAGGCAGTGTAATCTAATAGAGAATGTTCGCACCATAGAAAAACTAGAGCAATTTTGATATCCGAGATAATAATTTCCTTAAATTTTGACATTTCAAACAAATCATTTCTTCAAAATTTCAAAAACAAATAAATTATCACATATAAACCTCAAAAGGTACTACCAGATACCAAAGTTTTATTAGCCCACACAACAATGGTTGGCACAAATGGATGGAAAATAACCGTTTTTTATATAAAACCTAGAAAGTCACGTGTACAAGAGTTTGAATGGGATTATTGTTGATAGCTTTGGAAGATACATACATGCACAGAATTAATTTGCCCTCAAAAGGAAACAACAGCCAAGGATTATGAAGAAATAGTTTGAAGAAAATTGAAGGTGGGTTTAGGGCTGTGGGTTTAACCCTAGACCTAACACACTAAACCCAATTATCAGATGAGCTAATTAACTTAACTCTGGTTCCTTTTAACCAAGAAGCTAGTTTAGGAGCCTCCCTAGTCTCTCAAGTGTTTAGATTGGAACTTTTTGTACACCGGAAGTTGTTGTAAGTAGCACTTATGACACTTGATAATTGTCGGCATACATCCAAAGTAAATAGAGAATTGGGGACCGAATAGTGGCCATTGCAATATTAGGCCAGACAAAGTGAACAAAACCCCTTTTTCTATCAAGTTGGGAAGCTTTCCAAAAAATAGAAAACAAAATTTCTACTTGTACATGATTCTCTCTACATATGTTCTGCTTCTTGGAGAAAACAAAGGAGAGGTAAAGGAAAGATGTGAATTATGGGGGTATCACAAAGTGCAAACAAATATTTCCATGTGTCTACTATACCCTAGTATCTCGCAATTTTGTCTTTTGGGTTTTTGTTAAAAAAGAAGGATGTATACTATTGAGAAATTATTGAAGAATGATTGAGCACTTTGTTATTGTTAATAAACTGATTTGGATGAATGAAGTTTTGTTTGAGGTGGCTATGGGCTCGATTTCTCTCTCAATAAGTCATATCTTGTGAGGACTAGGAGGAGCCTCATATTCTCTCAACAATAGAACACTCATCCTTAATCTTCAAGTTGGGTCTTATTACTAGGACACTCCTAATTATATCCGGATTAACCTTAGGGAAGCCTAGGTGACAAATTCATGGAAAGGAAAAAATCACAACACATTGTAGTGGGTCAAGAGTTGATGTTAGAATTTTGGCCATCTTGAGTTCTCCATAAACAATTTGTTCTTCACTTGTCAAAAAAACATCATGATGGGCAAGATGTGCATGCCACATTTAGAAGCAAATGGCCAAGATCTTATTAGATTTAGATCTAATGGCTACTTATTTTCATAACAACTTTGGGGCACAAATTATTTTGTGGGTGAAAGGTTCCATTGAGGGAATCGATACCACACATGCATAGAGATCCTTTAACACCAAATTTGGAAATCACCCAAATTGTCCTACACCGAGTGCTCCCTTTGGATTCTCAAGAATCCCCAAGTGTGAGTGAGAGTCATAGCCTCATGAGTTTATCAAAGTGAGAAGTTGCAAAAGAAATTTAGTAAAACAAAATGGACTAAGATGGAAACAAAAACCTAAGCCTCGAGTCAAAGGTGAGGGATCAAGCAAGCAAGCAAGCAAAGATGAGGGTCAAGCAAACGTGTATTTTAAGAGGAGGGAGAAACTATATAAAAAGTTGGGGACATAGGTATCCCCAAAATGCTCGCCGGGGATAATGCAAAAGTCGGTGATAAAAATGTAATGTACCATACAAAATAGACACACTATTATTGCACTTTTTTAGCATGCTTCTCGGACTTCTCATCCCTAGGACGTCCCAATTGGGTTCCTTCACGCAAGAAAATAGTTTTTTTGCAAGGTTGGCAGGCCTTTATTTAGGGCACCCAAAATTTCAAGATGTGCCTAAATAAAGGCTTGGGATGATCCTTTGTCCAACCAACCATTGCATGAAATTGAATGACAAAAAAGCACAAAGAAGAATCCAATGCTGGGCGGGGGGCTAATGAGATATTAGATACTATTATGATGTGCATCCGAGTGAGTGAGTGGCTCCAACTCTCTTCCTTTCCCTAAAAAGCACTCCCACAAATTTTCCTTAATGCATTTGGACAAACATCTTACACCTAATGCATTTGGACAGCACATTACAACTTGTGAATAATGCCAATGCCCTTACCTTTAGACTTAACCATTATAAGTTAGCTAATACATGTTCCTAATTAAGAGTGTGAGTAAGTAAGGATCTTTGATTTGGATTAATATGATATCAAACAAGTGCAAAGCTTGTATACTTGTAAGTGTGAATATTTTCTTTTGGCGCTTGCTTTTGGTCTAAAGTTTAAAGTCTAAACTTGGGAACCTTCAATTCAGCATGTTTCAGCCTTGTTTGGGAGTGAAAGTCTAGTTTTCTTTTTTGAGAATATTTGACTCATGAAACTAACACGCATTTTATTTGAATTTGCTTTGTTGGTGGAATTTTTTTAATTTTCTTTTTTGGATTTGGATTCTAGGTTGGTGAGGGGGGAAGGAGGGAATGGGAGGTGTGATTACCAATTTGGTCTATAATTGGAATTTGGTGGAATCCTAAGTAAATGGAGAGTAGTCGCCTTTTAAGGTGTCAATTTAAAGCGGAAGGTGATTTATATGCTTGCGAAGGCTCCTCAGGTGGAGGCATTCTAAGCTAGGACAAAGGGAAGTGAAGGTTGGTCCCACCCATTTTGGGAATGTCCCCTACCCATTGGCTGATGAGCTTACACATACCTAGAACGCAGAAACCTCGGGATAAAAAATTGGAGTGTTGTTTGGGGGACCACCCCCAAGCACAATTTCTTGCTCCTGAATCTTTCAGTTACCCTAGTACCTTGGCCAATTCGACACTAATTATATTATTTTCAGAATTGTTGAATTTTTCAAAAAAAAAATTCTTCCAAATCAAAAAATATTGTCAAGGATAATAGTGAATATTTAGGAATATTTCATTTGTTGAAATGAAATTTTCAAATTTAATTAATTAATTATTCGATGGACATTTGTTGAAATGGCCAAGGTATTATGGTATTTTCCTTAGAACTATGGAAAATTACTTGTAATTCCCTTGGGACAAGGAATTAATTTTTTGGTATAGGTACCTAGGGCTTGGACCATGGCCTATAGAACCTCATGGTAACCCCACTTTTTGGATGAGACCATAGAAACTCCATGGGCCTTGGCTCAAAGGCCCTTGTTCATAGTGTAAACCCAATTTGGACCAAAAGTATAGATCATGCATTTTTGATAAAAAAAAAATTGTTAAAAAAAAGTTTGAAAATGTGGCTGTCTTAACTTTTTATTCATTTCTTATTTTCCCTCTCATCATAGGTTTCCTCTTTGGTTTTCTTTTATTTCATTCTTTTTTTTCTTTTTTTTTTGCATCTCTTATAAAAAATTACACATCATGAATGAAAGAAAAAAGTGAATATTTCTTGTGATGAGTATGTATTGTTGTTTGTATATGTTGATTCAACAAGTGTTAAAACATTCAATTCTAGTTTTAGGGTATGAAATGAATTGTTTGTAGTTATGTGCGAATTCATGTGAAAGAAAAAACAAATTGTTTGGACTTTTGAAAGGTAACATGGATTCACAAATTGGTTTTTGCTTGGTTCTTACATAAAAAAAACACGTTCAAGCAAAAGGGTTAGGATTTCTCATTTTGATGTTTTTGTGAGAAATTGGGTCCACATTTGAGAAAACTACATCTATGAAATATCTAATTTCGGTGAAAGATTGAGTCGTAATTTCTTTGATACAGTTAGGAAGTGAGAATAGTTTACAACTAATGGATAATATGTTTGGAGTAGCAAAAGGTATTATTTCAATGATTGTGAAAAGGTTTTGTAACATAGTAAGGTTGCATCTTTGAAAATTGTTTGTCCAATTTTCAAGTGAATCTCAATTTAGGGTTTTGTCAAAAGAGTTTGAAGCTTTACATGGACTTCTCCACATCATTGGTGCAATAAATGGGTCACACACATCCTCATTTTAGTACTTGGTAAGGCACACTAACACATAATTAAAGAAAAGGTCTTTTAAAGGCCTCACTCAACTTCATTACAATTGTACTTTTGCAAAAGCACAAAAAAATGCACCAGACATTTTAGTTTCATTTTCATAGATTATTCACCTTTCTCAACTTTCTCAGCCCACATAATCATCCAATAGACCTAACCTTTGCAAAGAGAGTTCCAAACAAAATTCTTTTTATACTAATTCAAAAAATATTTTAACACATTTCTTCAAAACATTTGACTAAAATCTAAAATAAATAAAAAATGTAAGTGTTTTCTAAAAAAAATATGTCCTAGACTTGTTTTTCTATGCACATAATACTTGATATAAATATTCTTTTGTGCATGGATATTATTACAAAGCATAATTTTCCTCCTTATCTTTTAAAGCACCTTAGTAATCTATAAGGTGCTTACAAACTTTATTAGAATCATTTAAATAAATAATTTAAAAAAAAGAAAAGGGTGAAACATGTGCCAGGACTTGTGGCTGCGTGCTCCGTAGAAACAACGCAGTTGCGAACGTGCGCTGACCAGAAATTTTGGGGCCCTTGTCAGCAAAAAAACGTTGTTGCGAACGTGTGATAGCACTAGGTAGTAAGTACTAGGTACCCACCCTATCATGGGTGGTAGCGTGATTTAGGGTTTAGAGTACCTATCCACGAAATAAAACGTAGATTTCGTTACACATCTATCAAAATTTGAAGATTTCTGGTCCTGTAATTTAATGTGTTAAGAGCATTTCCGTCAACGTTCAGTATGTGACCCTGCAATGGAAAATCTTGGATGAGGTTCCGCAGTCAAATCGAATCCAATGGGAAGACTGCCAGGACCCTGAAAAGAACCAGAGCTTTCTTTCAGAGCCCTGGAACAGTTTGAATAGATAGTTTGATGATTGGTCCAAGTGGTTTGCTATTAGTAATCTCCCCCCCCCACGTACTTGCATGTGCTGGCACTAGGTACCAATGGGTAACGTGATTCTCCACGAAAATGTAGATTCCGTTACACATCTATCAAATCTTGAAGATTTCTGGGTTATTTTGTTTTGTTTTTTTTTTTTTTTTGGCTAAAATTGGAGGTTGCATATGAAAATAAAGTATTTGTACGAAATACCAAGGTTTACATACCCGCTTGGTATCTCGTATTTTTACTCTTCACCAATACCAGTTTCAAGCATACGGTTGAACATGCTAGCACTAGGTACCAATCAGTACCATGATTCTCCAAGAAAACGTAGATTTGGTTACACATCTAGGAAAAATTGAAGATTTTTGGATCCTACAAAAAAATTTGGGCTAAGTTGGATGTGGCGTATGCAAATACCACATACACAAGTATTTGTACGAAATACCAATTTTTCATATTTCTACTCTTCTTGAATACCGGTTTTAGTTGAACGTGCTAGCACTAGTTACCAATCGATTCTACATGAAAACGTAGATTTCGTAACATATCTAGCAAAATTTGAAGATTTGTGAGTCCTGTAGTTTTTGGGCTAAAATTGGATGTTGTATGTGAAAATACCTCATACATACGTATTTGTACCAAATACCAAGACTTTCGTATCCGCTCTGTATTTCGTATTTACACACTTCTCGAATACCAGTTTCGAGCATACGGTTAGCGAGACTGAAGGGGGCGGGGGAGAGACTCGAGAGATGTCGTGAAACGGCATCACGAAAACTGGTGGTGCTCGCGCAACATACATACATCTGGACAAGAAGGAAGTAGTTGATTGCAGAAGTGTCGATTAGGATTTGGTTGATGAGGAGTGGAAGTGGTTTCTTTCTTCCTCTGGTTTTGTTTCGAGAAGAGGGGAAACAAAAAAACATTCGGGTAAGCGAACTGGCAATCGTGCCAACAAAAAATAGGATCTCTATAGAGCCATTGGGGAGGGAGAGAGAGACAGAGACGAGACACAGAGAGTTTTGCAGAATCGTCATATTAATTAGGGTTTGGGAACAGGAGTACAGTAAGGGATTCATGGAATAAGAGGTTTGTATCACTGGCGAGTGAATTTTGGGTTTTGGTGGAGTGGGTTCTTCTTGTAAAAGGATATGGAGGAGACTTTATTGAGTTATTTGGAGTATGTATCGTAATTAGGGCAATCTGAAGAGCATTTGAGGGAGGGAGAGACAGTTTTGATTTTGTCTAATTTTTTTTTAAGAGAAGTTTAGGGAGGAAAAGAAAAGGAGGAAGTTTTTGTGTGATGGGTCAAGGAAAGATCGCACAAGATGGAACTTCACAGTTTTTGGCGTTGGGGGCAGGCTTCTTTGCATTGGGTTACATACTTGGGAGACAGAGAGCAGGCCGTTGCAACCAGTGTTTTGCTGATTCTGGTGCTGCTGCAACGTCCAAGAAAAGATGTAGCCAAGATGGAAAGAAGGAGCCGCTCTATATCGACAGGCTCGCAGAACTGCACTCAGATTTCAAGATGGTACGTTTCTCTGAAACAAACAATTAGGGTTAGGGTTAGGGTTGGATTTAGGGTTTGAAGCCCAAGGTTATTTCGTTGATGCACTCTGGTTGCAATTATTGCATTGGTGTCTGATAACATTCATTTGAAAAGTGAAAAATTTGCCATAACTTGCAGCACAGCTGTGCACGTTTGCAACTTTCAAAATCAAAGCAGAATCATGTCCTGTTTTTACAGTCTGATTCTTGAAGAAGGTTAGTACTCCTTTTTGCTAGAGATTTAGTGCCCCCTTCTTTCCAAGAGTACTTGCCAAGAAGCATGTGAAAACAATGTGTAGCTTGTGGTTGGATGGGTTGTGGTCTGTAGGTGCTCGTAGTGAGAAATGACTTGAAAATGGGCAAAGGCAAATTGGCTTCCCAATGCAGGTCTGTTCAGCTCTGCAATTTTTTTCTCTCTAACAAAGCAATTGTCCTATTACCTGGAGCCTCTTTGCCTCACACTTCATAGGGCAGCTGTCTGAATGCTATAATTTACTGGCAACTCAACTGGAGTTTTGTGTTAGGGTGAAAATGCAGCCATGCAACTGTAGGGTTATATAAGAAAATTTGCAACAGAGCTCCCAAGGCACTTCAAAGGTAATCTCTGAACACAAAATTCTCTAGACCCACCCTGGAGTCTTTGCTTTTCTGCCTTCTGTTATTTTGTCTTGATTGAAATGGCTGTGGATCAATTTGAAGCATACTGGAAAGTTTGGGTTAGGGTTGACTTGGAAGCCTATCAAATTCATGTTTCAGTTGTGTAAATCCAGTAGATCTTAAGGCATGCAGTGTATAACTGGATCATGCCATTTGAACCCTGGCCTTCAGGGATCTCAAACTCTGGCTCTAATGGCTGTTGTCTGCAGGTGGGAGATATGTGGTCAAGCTAAGGTGGTTACAAAAGTTGAGAGTGAGGCCGAGTTGCTCTCCCTACAGGTCTTGTTCCTCGTCCAGATTTTTTCTTTTCCAGGACTTCTGTTACAAAGTATCCTCATTCATGGTACTTTTCATTGGCACTCGTTCCCCTTTTGAATGGACCACCGTAAAATGTCTAGAATTTGGATTTTATTTCTAAAAGGATCACTTGTGTGGACTTTGTGTGGGAACAGCGCCAAGCAAGGAGATTGAAGGTTCCATCTCACATTACGACTGATGCTGGGCTCACCCAGACAAATCCCAGTATGTGTCTTGCCATTAAGAGGCAATTGATCTTCTTCACTCAGTTCAAAGTTCTGATAATCCAAAACCCTGAAAACATAGATGGAAATTCTGGAGTATTGTATCTCATCTCTGATTCCTGGACTTGAAACTTAAAAGTCCCAACCTTTTCATTATTCAGATATAAATTTCCAGGAGCCCTTAATAATGCCTCTTAATTTGTTTGTCATGTGGTCCTATTTCCTTGCAGACTCGAGGACTGTGATGGCTCTTCTAGGTGAATCCTTCAGAAAAACCTGTTGATTTGTTGCTTTCAGTATAGCCATTGTCCATAAACCTTAATAGTGTCGGCTTTGTTTCTGAGCGTTATGGTTGCAACTGCTGTTCACCATCATTTCCTGTCTGGTAACCTGTCACAAGACCTTGATGCTTGAAATGGCTTTCAGGAAAATCACAGGAGAAAATTAACAGTGACTCGTTCCAGAACTGAACCCATGATATCTCTACATATACAGGCCACATCACATGATATCATCTATTAGGTGTGCAAGTATGAACATAGATACTATTATTTTGTCATGAACAGTGTCCTTACATTTTCATTCATCTCATTGATGTGATGTTGGTGCACCACTGTTGCAGGACCTGTTGACCTTGTTGATCAAGTTACAGGTCGATTAAAGCTTTGCTGATTTACAACAAAAATTCCTGTACTTCTCAAATCAAGCCTGAAAGATTGGACCATTGGATGTGAGTATACAATGATGACTTTTTTGAACTCAAAAGAAATTGGTTTTTTTCTTTTTGGCCGTGCAAAAAATCCCAGCAGCAATTGTAGAAAGAAAGAAAAAGGAAATTTCTCCAATGACACTTTCTATTACTGATTTTTATTGTATGTCATAATAGGGGTCCATATATTGTATTGTGGGCAGTGTATTTTATTTGACTTCAAGATCAAACTAAGAACATAGTGGATGGTAGGTACTATGTGATCCAGCACCCACCAGCACAGCATCCATTAGAAACCTGTTATGACTCACTTGTGGTTGCGCCTTTGTAACCTATCTTGTAAACCCTCCTACTTCTGCCCCACACTACTTAGGTAGCAACCTTTGTAACTACCTATGTACATGGGTGAGTATCATAGCTTAGTAGGTCGGGAATGTAAGTGGTTGCAATGAAGATAAGTAAGTAGGTAAGGTGCATGGTGGCTACTAGGTAGGTAGAGGCATGTGTATGGTTAGGACTAGGGGATTTTTCTTTCAATGTTGTCAGGTAGGTGAACTGGTGGGTGCTGGTTCACTCTGGCAAGATGGTAGTGGGTTCAATTGTACTCATGAAATCCATTCGACTTGTTATACACTATGTAAATTGAAGGAGCACCCATGGTTGTGGAACCTTGAGGATTTTGAGCTCCTGGGAAAGAAAAAGAGGGTGACAGTGTTGGGCTGACTATGAAGGTTAAGAGAATTGCCTCAATAAAAGGGTAACCTAATCTCTTGAACAAGTTATTGGATGATCTTTGCCCAAGTAATTTGCATCGGTTTTCTTGCTACCATCAACACTTACCTAAACAAAGTTACACATTTTAAGTTGCATCAATTAATCCATTACCTCAACCATTGGTTAAGTGAAAGATGAAGTCTTGATTAAGAAGAAGATGATGAGGTCATTTAGTTTTGCCCCACCCACTTAGATTCAAAATATGGATTTTATTTTTATGATTCGTGGTAGAAGAGGCAAAGGTGCATAGCTTCTAGTATCAACACTATTTTAATTATCCATCAGAAGTCCCCAGTTTAAGACAAATTGAGGACTACACATACATGGGTAATGTTTTGGATTAAATTGGACAAAGTAAGAACAAAGTTTGCAAACCAATCGTTGAAGCTATGGGGTGTTATTGAAGGACGACAAAAAGATCCACTTTTATGCCCATGAAGAAGACAAAGAAGAACATAGAATTGTATAAAATGTATCAACTGCTCACTAGAAAGAAGATCGATATTCACACCCTAGAAATCCAACAATTTTTGTTCAAATTATGGACTTGTATCACAAACGATTGAATCTCTTTTTGACATAAGTCACAATGGTGTTATTGGGTTTGCATTGAGGCTGGGAATTTCAATGAGAGGTCATGTGGACCAATCACACTTTGGGGTATTCTTTGTTGCCTCTAGAATTGCATTTCTTCTGTGTATTGGACTGACACCCCCTACTTGCGCCTCTATCAGTGTTTACCACACCCAACATATATTCTCCCATCGGTGGAGATGCTGGAGATGCTTGTACAAGTACTTTGTTGTTGCAAGAGGGCTCTTATAAGAGTAAGCACCTCTTGCTCCCATCACCTTGTGATCTATGTATGTTCTTAAGGCTTGTGATAAGCGATAATGTCTACCTTATGCTTTATGATGGGTAAGGCCCACAGTTGGGGGACATTCTTGAGATGCGGGGGCCAAACTCTGCTACCCATTCGTTGCATACAGACGTTCTTTTACCATGAACACAGATGTTTTGATGGTCCTTCCTTGGAGCTGACCACTTCAATCCAATAATGAACCCTCGGATCAAGTTCAGTTGCATTTGTTACTTCATCCCCATTGTTACATATTGCCATATGTTGATTCCACAAAGAACCACAAAACTATGTGCCTCCTCCATAAAGTCATTACCCTTTTGAATGGTATTACGTTGATGGGTAGTTGAGATGCATTCACTTCAACAGCATGCCAACACTCTTCTATAATGCAACCAAGATAGAAATTTAGTAGCTTCATTCACATGTGATTGTTTATGTTGGTTTAAGACACAGGAAGGCATCTGATGTTTGCCTTTCAACCAAGAAGTGGGTGTGTTTGCATCTCAATAGAGCAAGAGGTATATCTCATCATCAATATGGTTTCCCAAGTATGTTCCATTGAAAGTTGAACTTGGAATGTTTCAACAAACATGTCTAATTTGTTGGATGATTATTTGTTTTCTGATCGAATATCTTACATACATTTCATTTCTTTTGAAATATGTTATAGATAGAATGGTCTTTGAAGAAGTTTTGGCTAGTTCTTTACACCGAGTAAGGCCCATGGGTAGGAGGGAGCTTCCCAAAATTCTAGGCTTTGCTCATAGCTCCACCCTATAAGTTCTACACAATTGTGCACACAAATGAGACTTTAGTTTGTGATTTTGTTCATGAACTGGTGTTTCAGTATGCTAACTCCAACTTAAAACTTTTCAATCAGATCAACTATTGAGAAAGATTAATGGCCCCAAACTGAGGACCCACTACTCCACTCCATTCTCACAATATTTGAATAGGTTAAGATAAGACTGCTCGAGCTTAAAAAATAAATTGTTCCTTGGTTTTGTTAGGAATGTCAGTTTCCGGGGATTTAGGGTTCCCAATTTATATTGCTTTCCTATTATTACTTAATCTTGGTACCCAATTAGGATAGTCCAGATGTATCCCTAAAGTAAGGAAAACACAGCACTAGAACCCTGAGTTTGGTCATACACAAGATGCGATTTTTTAAAACCTGCAACAAAGTACATTAGATTCAAAGATGGGGGGCGGGGAGTGAAACTCAGAAAGCTAATTTTTGTGGTAAACTAAGTTTCATCCTGTCTTTCGTTTTTCCTGAGCGCCTTCACTGGTGCTATGTGTATTTTCAATTCTTTTTAGCACTTAGGTTCACAATTAGATTTCTAAAATATTTTGTTTAAAGTTTAAATCTATTTAAGCCTAAAGCTGGGTTCACCCAAGGTTAGTAGGGATATTTTTATTTCATCTAACCATCTCCTCATTTGGGGGTTAAAATGATTAAAATCTTAGGAGTGAACTAACCCTTAAGTTCTTCACACAAAGGGGTGAGACATAAGATAGTCTCATGGGTTAATTTAACCTGATGTTAAACCGTTCACATTGAGGGTTTTCCAATCTATGCAAAAAGATTGGGCAGCATGGGGAAACTTAGGATTTTTTTTCACGCTGCCCCAATAATGGGCATTCTAGAGAATTCCTGGAAAACATTTCTCACAATGCTTGAAAAATATTCACTAGCTTGAAAATCTTTATGCCACCCAAAAAATTTCGGGCAGATATATGTGTTGAATATCTCTCATTTCTGCTCAAAATTTTGGGAACTCAACAAATCTTGTGTTCAGAAATATTCACAAGATTTTTTTTTCCAGGATGCTTGGAAAAATTTTAGGCAATTTTGAAAATTTTAGCCTGCCTGGGAATGTTATAAAGGTTGAATTCTTTTCATTTCTGCCCAGAAAACTTGGGCATTTCTGATGCTTGAAATTTTTTGGCATTTTGAGAATTTTATTCTGCCAGATATTTACGGGCACCTTATGAATGTGGAAGAAGAATTTCATTTCTGCCCAACCATTTTGCACACTCTGGAAATATCCTGATGCTTGAAAACATTTGGGCAGTTTGGGAATTTTTCTGTCTTATAATTTCGGGCAGATTACGAAGGCCCTATAAATTGCTGCCCACAATCCCAAGTGTTCTTTCACATGAAAGTCAGTCAGTATGTCGGGTACAACAACATTAGAAAGCTCTTGTGAACATGAGGTCATATTTTAACCCTTTGAAATCAAGGGCTCAAACCAACCTCCTTACTTCATTCACCTTAAAACAAAGGACTACAAAGTGACCAAACTTGGGTTAATTGAGTTACTCAGAACATTGAGGTCTGTACTAGCCCACCATCTCATGTACCCATACTAACCGGGGTCTCTGGTATGAGTGTTATATAAATGTAAAGTGCCTTTTAGGGGATGGGAAATCAGCAAAGGGTCCTTATTGTAATCAGTAAGGTATAGCCTGACCAACATGTGTCTGGTGCTGCCCATGCACATTTTGGTGCTGCCCGGACACTCTTAATGCATGTGTATGGGCAAAAACCACAGACATATATATATTGGTCAGGAAAATGGGCAGTCAGGGAAAAAAGGATGTCAGGCTATAATTTTTGTAGGGCCTGCAATAAGGACATAAATTTCAAAACTTGGATGATAATCAGCACCCGCCGGATACCAGTCCAACACTACTACACTAGTACCATGGTGAAATCCAGTGTTGGTTTGGTATATAGGCCGGGTATGCGTGGTTTAGGGTTTGGTGTATGAACGGGTATCAATGGACCCTACTACCAGACTAATGATATGGTTTGAGGCAACACCCAACTGTATCAATAGCAAGCTATCCTGAACCTCCTACTTCCATCTCTTGTTCTCTTCATGCCAGTTAGGAGCAATCTGCATGAAGCTTGCAACCCACTTTCCTTCCACTTTCCTTCGATATGTTTCACTCCCAAGCTCAGTAATAACACATTAAGCTGCGAGATGGCACTTTGTTATATGATGATATTTTTAGTGACAAGTGGAGCACTTGTGTTCTTCTGAGTTTGAGTTGGAATGCCATAAAATTCTTTCTTTCGGATTGAAATTATCCGTAAAGTCAGGTGATTAGGGGTGAGAACGGCCAGTTTCGGCTTCATAGGGCATCAAATGCGTAACTAGGAATGAAATTTTACAAAGCGAAATAACTGACACCCAAACTAGTTTTTCCATCAATTTTGGTGGTAAACTGAGTTTCATCCACCTCTTTCCTTTTTCCTGGGCGCCTCCACTGACGTTACATATGTTTTCACTGCTCCTACCTGTACAACTACTATAATTACTGTCGAACATTGTGCATTAAATGCTGAGTTTCAACATTCCATACTGAAATTTAATAAAATTTCCTTACTTTGCGGATACCACTGAAAGAGGGGACAGGGGGTGAAAGCAGAGGGTGATTTTAAGGATAACTTTATTGTTTGCTTGATTTCTTTTTATGCGACAAAATCTCATGAAAAATGATAGGTTTCACCAATGGATTCTGTCAACAGAATCTGCTCAGTCTAGTTCTGCTATATAAAACAACTGGATCTCTGCAAAATATGTAGTTATGCCACTTCATGTACCATGGTAAAGCCCCCACATCAGCCGATTAAAGGTGAGCAATGTTCCATAAGGTCATGAGGCCAGAGTGAACCAACAAGCACCGCTGCAATATGAAGGATGGATGGTGGGTGGACATGAAACACTTTTCCATTGGGTTCCAGTTCCTTAGCTAACCATGGCGGTTACCTGAATTGGTGATTTTACCAGCTTCTTACTAACAACCCACTAGCCCTTACCTACCTACTAAACATCTACATTCATCTACTTACCAAAGTAGTTAGTTGCATGTTGTCCTGCCTGCATACCTACCTACAGGACCTATGTTTTACAGGATAGGTTACTAAGGTGAGACCTGAGATTAACTCAACCGGAGTTCAGGTTCATCCACAACTGAGGCATAGTGGGCTTCCAATGGATGGTGCTCTAGTGAATGTCAGTTCAAACTAAATCCTAAATTACTTGAGTAATTGGATGTTCATGTCTTGATATGGGCTAACCACCACCCAATTCCACCAAGGAAAAAAAAAACACTACAAAAGTAGCGAAATAATTCTTACCTCAAAACCCTAAACCTCCATAATTAAAGTTTAATTCTCATCAAAAACCTAGTGATATCTTGGGCATTAAACTTATGGTGGAACAAAGCAATCCAGCCCTAGGAGATGGGTTTTTAAAAAAAATAAAGCTGTTGAGTTACACTCATTAGGGTGGGCAACAATTGAAGATGTATGGGCAATAACAAAAGATAGATTTGCTTCTATTGAGGAGATGGGTGATAAGTTTGTTTTGTCCTTGGAAGAAGAACTTGCTTATGAGAGAATTGTTGTCAAACTAGAAGAAATGTAGGGGAACTAGTTAAGGCCATGGGACAACAACCACGACCCCATTAGGAAGTGAATTGAAATATTTGAGAATAATGAACCTCTTTACCTATTGTGATTTGCTAGACTTATGCAATGTTCCGATCGGTGCTTGGGTGTGAGATGCAACAACTTTGCATCCTACGAGAAATGAAGACTTTCGTGATAGGTTCACAATATAGGACATTAACTCTCATATAAATAGAAGGGACATAAATTGGTGAAAATCATAACAAGGAAGGCAAGGTGACACTTGTTAGAATTGTCGAAATGGTGAAAGGCCTCAAAAAAGTGCACTACCTAAGCAAAGTTTTTAAGCAAAGTAGGCTCCCTAAAATCTGACCCCAATACATACGTGTGAAAAGGAATGATATCCCTCCTCTCCTTTACAACTACACTAGGTTAAAAAGATGTTGAGAATGGTTAAACCAAGGGTGAACATTGTGGAAAGAAGATGGTCCAAATTGTTGTCATCCTCCTTCAAACTTAGGTGGGCCAACACATGGAACAAAATGTGCAGCAAAAAAGAAGCTGACTTCATTTGGGCTATTTGGAACAAGGTTGTGATAATGAATTTGTGGCCACCTATTAAAGCGGATGGCTTAATCAACCAAGGCCACCTATTATGCAAAAATGGAGAAAAATCCATCATGCATCGATTTCAGGAGTGTTGATACGGCCAATGGGCTTGCGATTACACAAAGACTATTGTGTGTCACTTGGTCAATGGGGCTAAACCATTTCAGCTTGTTTTTCCAATGCAAAGGAAGAATGTTGTCTTCACTACTAGGGTTCCAAGGCGCCTTGATCATGTGCAAAATATCCGATCCTTCCTTATAGGTATCGCTTTATGGTCTATTTGAATTAACCATAATGATTTGGTCTTTACCAATGTGAGATGGGATGGTTGTAGGATCCAAAAAGTCATTTTGGATGCCCTACTTGATTGTGGTAGGGTTGCTTGGAAATGGTGTGTCAAAAAGATAAGCTAGTCCCTAACTTCTGAGCAAAAAAATCTTGGAAAACTTTGATAAGGGATGGGGAAGGAATTGTGTAATTTGTGTGAGGAAAGCAAGTTCATTAGATGGTGCTATGACGGCCCCCATAGGGGCTTCATTTGTTAAGTATCTTTGAATGCTTGATGGCACTCCCCTTTGGTGGGGTCCTTTGTGGTTCCTTTTTCTTTGCAATGAATTTCTTCATTTGTGCCAAAGAAAAAAGAAACCCCGCCTCCACCCAAAGCATTAACCAACTCTTTTACCAAAAACATTCCAATGATCATAATGAACCTAATTGAGTTAATATTTCGCTCCAGAATGTATTTGAGAGAACCACAATTGTTTTTGAAATTTGTGTTTTTTTTGTTTCAAAATCCACCTCCACCCTATCAAACTACTTTGGTACTAAAAAAATGCAAACAATTTTGACATTTTTTTTGTCACAACTTATAAAAGATATCAAAATTAGACCCCAAAACCAATTTTAAGAATAAGCTAATGATTTTTTTATGATGAATCTAATTGCATCTCTAATGAACCTAATTGAATTAACCTATATATTATAAAGAAAAGTTGTTTGTATGTTTTGTTTGTTTTGTTTTGCTTGTCACTTTGAGATGTCCCAACCATATGCTCTTAGTATTATTGGAAAGAACTTGATGTGTAAGGATGCGACAAGAGCTATTGAATATTGAATAATTTTTTCAAAGAAATTAAACAAAATAAATAAATAAATAAATATTTTTAGGGAAATTGGGCAAGTTTTAATTGGTATTCTTGGAAAGCCTTTGATGAGTGGAATTTCTTGAAAACAATTTCATAAATTTTAAATATTTAGATAAATATTGAAATTTGAATCATTTTTGCCACTAGAAATTAATAAAAAATTTGAATTAATTTTCTCACAATTTGGATTTATTGTTAGGGTCGTGTTCACACTTGAAATAGTTACACAAAGTTGTTCAAATTTGGGCCAACGGCAAAGGTCACATTAATTACATGTATTTGAAGTATCCTTGAAAAGAACCACCATCCTTTGCACTATGCGTTTTCCCCTAAAACCCACCTCAACCTAGAATATCAAACATACTTTGTTGAAAAAAATTTAAAATTGACAATTTTTTGTCACAATGTAAAAATATATATCAAAATAAGAACACAAAACTAATTTTGTATTAACCAATGAATTTTTTAATGAAACAATGTTCTTGACATTTTTTGAATTTTTATTTTACACAAAGGCACATAACACATTGTTGGCAATCATGTTCAACTTTCAATTCGAAAACATGATGGTTATTTGAGATTATGTGGGCAATTTTTGCTACTAATCAAGTTGTTGCAAAATACAATTCAAAAGATCTATATTCACTTCTATTACAAGTTTTTTTCTATTTTAACCCTACAAAGGCACTAATGGAAACAATGGTAGGTGAAGACAATAAATTTTTTTTTGGATAGATTATATTTAGTGATTATCAGGCCTCCTTAAGTTCGAAAATCGCACGAATGTACGATTCCGATGTTTTTTGGGGCACCTGCTACCCCTAAAGGCGTGCAATTCGTGCACTAGTATATTAACTATGGGTTAAAGTTCTCCCCAATCTTATTATTAACCACTGCTACTGGAGATAATAAGAGGCAATCAATTTTCTTTTACAACTAATAACAACTAATAACCAGCAACGGAAGAAGAAGAAGATAAAACAACGAGGTGTTAATTCCTTTCTTGGAATGCCATTTCATTGAAGGTTTGTCGCAACTTCTCAAGCTGCCTCAAATGCAATATGCCTTCCAGAGAGAAGCTTGTGAGTGCAGAACGATGATCATCCTTCTCGTAGTTGATGGTCGAGAAATCAGCCTCCACAGTCGTTGTTCCAGGCATAACATTGGCCAAACCGGCTGCAAAGCGAAGCATGTACGGGAAACGATTACCGAGTGGCCGCCATGCTTTCCCAAAATCAGAGTCTTCGCTTCCTTTCATCAGGGCTACCTTGAGGTTTGAATCTCGGGATATCAATCGCACAAGCTGCTCAATCTATGTTTATGAAAATAAGTGAATCACAGATTTCCTAAATGCGTGTAATGCACGCAAAAAGAGGCCGTGCACGAATATAAGGAGGCATGGTGATTATGCAATCAAAGCTAGCCTAAGGAATGAACTATAGTTCTTTCATTGATTATGTGTGCAATTGTCAAAAATTGTAAACCCTTTGGTTTAATTTGATGGGGGCAAAATGCATTTCAATTTTCACACATTGGGGCTTTCTTGGCTTGTTAATTGCTTCATATTATGGCTTCATAAATTGAAATTGAACAAATTTTTAATGTTGTTAAAAGTCATCATTAATTTTTAGCACCCTCAATTGGGGATTGAGAACTTGGATTGCCTCATTTAGGTTGTCAAGAATTGGCCTAAGGATGCTTGTGCTTAATGTGTTGGTGGTAAACATAAAAACATGTTGGATTTTCTATCATATGAGGCTACTTTGATTGAGGAGCACAAAAAGTTGATTTAGAAAAATGAACTAATTTGAAGAGGATTATGATGAGATTTAGAATTAGCTTGGTGAAGAACAAGAAAGGAATTTCCAACACAAGGTTGCTAAGTGTAGTTAATGTATATTGTACCTTTTTCCATAAATGAAACAATTAGCAATTTGAAGACTTCGTGTGTTTTTCAATCAAGGTTAGGTTGTGTTTGTTGTTTATAATTGCTTGTCATTTTGTCATGGGTTTTCAAATCATTGGTGTTGCATGTCCAAATCTATTTGCTATCAGATGTTCTTGAAGGTTGTTGTATGTTCTTGAAGTCTATCACATGTCATTGATGATTTTGTCCTATGTTTTGAAGTTTGTGTTTGCTATTGCTTGTAATTTTGTCATGTTTTTATTTAGTCAAGTTAATGATGTAGGAGTATGGGTTTTTTGTGAATGCTTTTGATTTGCTCATTTGCTTATTTAGTCAAGTTAGTGTTGTTGGAGATTGGGGCTTTTTAATGGTTTTCATTTTGTCATGTGCTTGAAATGAAGTCGATGGTGTTGGATTATGGGTTTTTTAATGTTAGTGATGGTTATTGTTATTGGTGTCCTTAGGAAAAGTATATTTTTTTCAAAAATTTACCAAAATTTATTTTCAGTCTAGATGAAAGTTCAATTTCTTTTCTTCATAACATCCCACAATGTGCTTCCCAAAGTGTTTCCTAGTGCCCCATTGATCGAAGGAAAAAAACATAATTTTTTTTTTTAATGTCTTTCAACATACTATTGAATGACCTTGACATTTTTTTTAATGTTGCCATCATCCCTTGGTGTGTTTCTCAATATCCCCCATCACCCAAAAGGAAAATTATTAGCATCATTTAACATGTTTTTCAACGTTGCTAGGCATGCTTGCTAATGTCACAAATGTGCTTTTCAATATTGTTGTTTGATCATGTCCTTTGGCACTCCTTGACGCTTGAAATTTTTCTTTTCCTAATGTCCCTTGGTGTTGCTTGGCATGCTTCTTCTTGGTGTTATTTCCTCCTTTTGCTTGATTTGCTATTTCTCCAACACCCCCCAATGCCACATTGTTTCCTATTGCATTCCCACCATTTTCTTATTGTTCTCGCCATTTTTTATCACTCTATCGTTTTTTTGACATCCTTTAGCATTCCTCAATGTCTTTTGTTATTTTAAACATTACTTGAACTTGGATGACATGTCCCCTAAACCATAAAAGGCTAGCTTGAACAAAAAATTCCTAAGGACGCCCTATTCATGATGTCCTACTTGTCAACACAACGTCCCAAGGACGTTCCAAGAAAAAGTGAAGTTGGCAACCTTGGCTTGCAATCGTCTCATGTGGTTGAAGTCAAGTTGGTGATGTTATATTATGAGGAGTTATAAAAAAAATTGTTATTTGCAATTTTGTCATGTGCTTGAAGTCACATACTACTACTATTTGGATTGTTGAATTCGTTTGATCATGTCATTTGCTTTAAGTTCTTGAACATAGTATGTTGGGTTAGAGTTTTAAATTTATCAAATGCCCAAATGTCAATTTTCAAGGAACCGTGTTGTAGATATTAGTCTTTAGTTTGCAGTTCAATTATGTTAGCATGTAGTTTGATTATAATCTTCTATAACTTGCAATGCAAAAATACACTTTTAAAAATGTCATATGTTTTTTTGCATTGTTTTTTTTTTTATGAGATCAAAAATTTTTGAAATATTTTGGGTCACTTTTAATTAATAATTGTAAACCCAAACGGGAACTAAGATCACCTCCCTTGGAAGAAAAAAAAATTGAAAATTTTTATACTAAAAAATAACTCTATTTACAAAAATAAATCAAATTCTCACCAACCCAAAGGTTCCATGAAAAACTACATGTCGCACATTAGGTATCTTCAAAAAGCTTTCAATGAATAAGGGTCAACCGATTAGGTTTGAGACTATTGGGAGCTATGGTGTGAGAGTTATGAATTATCGCACCATTTTCTTGATGAAAACTAAATAAAATTAAAACTGAAAATTGTGTTGGAATTTGGGCATTTTTGGTGTTGGTGGAAAGCCCTTGGTGAGTAAGATTTAATTGAGTTTATTTCACAATTTTCGGAGCCAAGGTGTGGAAGATATTGATTTTTTAGTAGATTTTGTCATGAAAAATTCAAAAAAATATACAATAATTATATTATGTATCTACAATAATTATATTGTGATACAAGGAGTGAAATTATTCAGATTGTAACTTGCCAATAATTACGATGATTTTCAACACCTCAACTTCATATTTTTGCGAAAATTCATTTCACTATTTTAAAATTATTTCATGATGAAACTAAACCTAGGGTAAAATATTAACCTAATGAAAAAAATAAAATTAATGAAGCAAATTGTGTTCCTAGACTTGGGTTTTGCCTTTTATTTTATTTTATTTAAAGAATTTTGGTCTCCAAAGTTTTGTGAAATTTTTCCAAATTTTTGGCAATTTATTTGAAATTTACTCTATTATAAAACAATGCCAAGTTTTTGCCAATATTCGCCCCAAAAGAAAAAAAAAAACTGATGCTCTAGTTAGAGACTTTTTTAAATTAACCTAATTGATCTAATTATGATCATTCTAATTTTAATTAAGCTAATCACGATTAAGCTAATTACGTCTCTCCTGAATGTATTTGAACAGAATATTTCGCCAAATTCTTTTTAAAATTTTTTTTTTGTCAACACAGTACGAAAATTTAACCCCCAAGAAGAAAATAAAAATAAAATAAAATGTGCTCTACGTAGGGACTCTTTAATTAACCTAATGGTTTAATTATGTTCATTCTAATTATAATTAAGCTAATCGTGATTAAGCTAATTACGTCTCTCCCGAATGTATTTGAAGAGCTCGTGGGCGCGAGAACACCTGTTTGCACTTTTTGCGTGTGTTTTTGTGCGTTTCTGTGTATTTTGGAACCAAAAATTCACGCGAATTCCATCTCTCGCCAGCAACTTCTTCGCCCAGAGAGACTACCTAGTAGTGGTAGCAATGCTCGTGGATCCTCGTTGCGGCAGAGAAAATTACGTTAAACTTTAGATCAAAAAAAAAGGGGAAAAAAAAATACCAAACTAGCTCGCTCCTTTGCCGGCAACTTTTACAGTAGATCAGAAAGTCTTGCACATTGTTTGTGTCTGTCAGTCTTAGAGGTTGTTTTGTCATCAATTTCATGTTTGCAATAGAATTATTGTGAACATCTTTGTTCGCACAAGAATTCGTGGTATATAGACCCATGTACTATTTGAATTCTTGAAGTTGCAAAAGATTGAAACATGTCGTGCATGTTGCAGAAGCTATAAATTAAACCAGTTTTGTACACAGTCGTCGTCGTCGTCGTCGTTGTTGTTTTCTCTTTTCTTTTCTTTTCTTTCTTCCCTCCCCCTTGGAAGATTGTCATTTGTTTTGATTGATAGTATATTCTTCTTCTTGGGTGCGAGTGTGGCGTGAGAATCATCAGATCATGATGAACTCTGTGGAAGATATGGCAGAATATGGGGAATTCATTGCGGCTGTAGCACCCACTTCGCCAGTGATAACTGTGCCTATACTTACAACTGTAGCAATGGCGGAGGAGACTCTAGAGAAAAGTTGCATAGTACCCGCTGCTGCTGCGGCAGTTTTACATGGAGATGGTAGTGGAAGAGCTACGTACAATCCGCGTAGAAATGTGAGAAATCTTGGGCATGCAACAGGGAGGCCGGACGACGTGTCTGTGGGAGCAACAAAGCCACCGGCACTGGAGGAGGCAGCAGAGGAAGAAGAAGAAGAAGAAGAAGAAGAAGAAGACTTGTTGGGAATTTGCGGACTGAGATGCAGGAGCAATGCTGGCTGGCAGGTCCCACGACTCTCATGCTCATGGTGCAGTATCTCACGGGACCCATTGTCATCTCTTTCGTCGGTCTGTTGGGTACACAATATCTTGCTGCCATCAGCTTGACCAATTGCTTTGTAGGCATCATTGGTTTCGATACGTACGGGTCACGTTTGTTTCTTCCAAGTTCCTCCCCCCCCCACAGACAGACAGACAGACAGACAGAGGAGACAGGAGGACTTAGGGTTGTTGTTGGACGGTACTGATCAGACCATGATCATCACTCTGTAATGGGATTTCTTTTGCAGCAAGGGCTAGCAAGTGGATTAGATACTTTGTGTGGACAAGCCTATGGAGCAAAGCAGTACCAGCTGGTGGGAATCTACTTGCAGCGAGCAATGTTTGTCCTGTTTCTGGTTGCCATACCCATCTGTGTGGTTAGCTTCTACATGGCACCCATCCTTGTTGCCATTGGAGAAGACCCAGAGATTGCAGCTGGTGCACAAGCTTATGGCAGATGGTTGCTGCCTTGCATCTTGGGATATGCTTTCATGATGCCACTCATCAAGTTCTGTCAATCACAGCACATTGTGCTTCCATTGATGTGCTGTGCAGTCACGGCTTTCTTCTTGCAATTCCCTATGTGTTTCTTGCTCATCACTAAACTCAAATTGGGTTATCAAGGAGGTGCCATGCCGGTAAGCATTTCGATCATACTCAATACTGGCATTCTTGCCACTTTCCTGTGATTCTCATCCAAATCCAAGAAATCGTTGAAATTGATCTCAATCAAGGCATTGCATGATTTGACTGGGTTTTTCAAGGTGGCCGTACCCTCTGCTCACATGATGTGGTAAAATCCCTTTTTCTGACTGGCAGCTAAGACAAGACCTGAATTGAGATTTATTTTTTTTGCATTGATGCTGATAATGGAAGCCTGGAGCTACATGGAGCTTTCAGATTCTGATCTCAAATTGAGATTTTTTCTTTTGATCTGGCTTTTCAAATGGCAGCTTGGAGCAATGGACATTTCAGATTCTGACTCTGCTGGCTGGACTGCTACCGAACACAGAAACAGAGATGGCAGCATTTATCATTGGGTATTATGTATGTTGTTTGTTGTTTCTCTTGTTGACATTTGTTGAGAATTCGCCACAGCTCGTGGGTGTTGCAGATCTGACAAACAAGATTGAAGTAGACTTATGGTTTGAAACACAATGAGGGTCAGTAGTTTGAAGAATGATTTCTGACAAACCCACTGACATATTGCATAAATTTGGGTGTTATGAACATTTCAGTTTGTTGATGTTTATGCTCGCCAAAATGATATCAATGGGTCTAAATGTGGCCACCAGGTAAACATTGATCACTCATTATATTAACATCCTTCTTCAAGACATGGACCTCTGTGTGAAAGATTAGGCATATTCCGAGTAAGGATGTGTTACTCGTGGTGACATTGTGATCTCTTTGTGACACTTAGGACACTCTCATTACAAAGTGATGTAGGTGTATTGTGCATGATTTGTCATCCTGTGCATGGTGCCATGACAAGGTGGTTGCCACAGCAAGAAGCATCATCAGTAGCCTTGACATGGCTTCATTCATAAAATGAGGGATTGGAAGAATAATTACATAGACAATTGAATCACTGAATTTGGATGCAGTTTGAGAGTTTCCAATGAACTGGGAGCAGGCCACCCACATAGAGCAAGATTTGCAGTTGTTGCCTCTACAGCAATGGTAATGTTTATGGGAATTATAATGGCTGCCATGGTCCTGCTCCTGCAGAATGTGTGGGGATGTGCATTCAGCCGAGAACAAGAAGTGCTGGACCATGTTTCCAAGACTACACCATATCTTGCAGTTCTTGCGGTTTGAACTGCTGTCAAATGGTTCTTGCAGGTTGATAATCCAACAAAACGTTGTATAGTGAAGTTACTAGGATGATCTAGTCCCCTAGGCATGTGTGTACACTGTTGGGTTGCAGCACTGATCTTGAGTAGCTGTCAAACCTTTTGTTTCTCCATGACACAGTGTGACACAGTGCTAGCTAGCTAATGGTTTGGGTTTTTCAGGTTTGGTAAGAGGAGTTGGATGGCAAAAATGGGGTGTGTATGCCAATTTGGGAGCACACTATGGTATCAGTCTGCCAACAGCCATCATCCTGGTGTTGGTGTTCCACTTCAATGGCAGAGTATGTGAAGAACACCATATTACCTTTCTGTGAGTCGCTTTGTTAGTAGACCTTTTTCTGAGCTCAGATTTGTAAGCAAAGAGAACCTGGGTGAATGTTGTTGCAAGGGCTTTGGATAGGGATGTTATCTGGTGTGGCAGTACAGACAGTAGCCCTCACCCTTATCAGCCTCTCTGCCAATTGGGAAAACTTGGTACAATTTCTTTCCCTCCATCTCTCTAATCTCCCTTTGTATATCTTTCTCTCTTCCTCTCCAAAATTTTTGTAGCTGTGGATAGAAAGCAAAGTAAGTTACATGCGATCCTTTGATGATGACAAGTGGATGAGGAGCTTTTGAACAACATTTTTCTTGTTGGAGTTTTGTTACTGTTCCCTTCCTAATAGGATGAGTGGAAAACTGCAGTCCAAGGAAGCTTTGGACCGCATATTTTCATCACAATCCAGCTTACCTTGTACCATAGTGCCACTTCTTGATGACAAGGAAAAGACCTCTGTTTCCACCAGTTGATGGTGACATCAGTTTTGCTTATTTTGTTAGTTCATTTTCAGCATGAATGATAGATGCACAGAATGCATGCGCAGGGCTCATAATAGATTATGTCAGTCATGGCTGCACAGTGAGTGATTTACAATCAATTATTGCAGGATTCCAATGCAGGATGCTATAGGTGTCAACTGGAACAAGACAAGCAATGCATCCATGGTGTGACAGAGCATGATTCATGTAGAATGCACCAAGTAGTTGAGATATTCGTGCCAAATTATTAAATTTCAGCATCAGATCTTGAGGCAAAGCTAGCTGTACGTGATTGTCAAGTGAAGAAAAAAGCTGTATATGCATTTTCAACAGGAAAATGTGATCTAAAGAATAACTCCCTTGTTCCACAAAGCTTTGAAACTTCAAGTTTTGAACCACCTGTACATGACTAAT
>Ga0116231_10004944_pt1 | contig 26669 bp, 35 predicted proteins | sample S1TSphgellanicum_2_FD_89695 | JGI IMG/M metagenome (GOLD analysis project Ga0116231, IMG submission 89695) | Host-associated microbial communities from peat moss isolated from Minnesota, USA - S1T2_Fd - Sphagnum magellanicum MG | ecosystem: Host-associated > Plants > Peat moss > Unclassified... | reverse complement strand
TTTTTTTGTTTTTTTTGGTGTGGTTTGGTTTGGTTGTGTTTTTTTTTTTTTTTTTTTTTTTTTGTGTGTGGGGTTGGGGGGGGTTTTTTTTTTTTTTTTTTTTGGTTGCAAGTGTGGTGGTGGTGTTGTTGTTGTTGGTGGTTTGTCTATGTGGTTTCAGGAGTTTTGTGTGTTGTTGAATATGTTGTAGTATTCCAGGAGGGAGGGAGAGATTTTGTTGTTGTTGGTGTTGTTGTGTGAAGTTGAGTGTTGTTTTGCTGCAACAACAACAAACAAAAAAAGGAAAAAAAACAAAAACAAAAAACCCACAACTCTGGACAGACACAGTGGAGAGAGAGAGAGAGAGAGAGAGAGAGAAACAAAAAACAAAAACAAACAAATGTGTTGTGATGGAAAACTAAGTGAGCTTTTCTCTACTCAACCTTATGTGTCAGCTTCGCCAAATCACCACAACGGTACAAGAAAAAGTAGCAAAAGAAGCAGAAGAAGAAGAAGCAGAAGAAGTGGTGGTGGTGGTGATAAGAGTAGTCAGGTTTTGTCGTGAAGCTCCTCCTCCTCCTCCTCTGGCACTCCCCCTGAGAGAGAGAGAGAGAGAGAGAGAGAGAGATGATCTATTGCCATAGCTGTAGGGATCTGGTGGTGTATACTGATCTCCTTCCTCTTCGTCGTCACCTTCTGCTTCTTCTGCCTTCTACTAGTGTATGTATCCTCCCTCCATCACATGATACTGTAATGGTAGTAGCCAAGTTCAATAACCTCCACAGTTTCCTCCTTTTGCTGCTGCTGCTGCTGCTGTTGTTCCTGGAGGGTTCAAGACGAGAAGAAGAGGAAGAGAAGAAAACAGAGAGGAAGAAGAAGAAGACAAAGACAAAGACAAAGAGAGGACGCTGCTAGTTTTGAGTTCCAAATGCCTCCTCCTCATGGGTTGAGCTGCTGCTTATGATCTGTGAGCTGGTGCTCGTTTCCCTTACTTTCATCCATCATGAGGTCATGCTCCTCCTCCTCTTGCTTAAGCACAGTGGAAGGAGAAGCGGCAGCAGCAACGACAAGTTCCGACAAACATTGATTCTGTTTCCTTCCGACTATAGTAGTTTGTGGGTTTGGGAGGCAATTGTGCAAGCATCACATAAGAAGAAAGGGAAGAAAGAGAAAGGAAAGGAAAAAAGAAAAGAAAAGGAGAGGATCTTCTTGTGCGAATTTCGTGTGTCTTTTTCGCCCTTTTTTTGGTTGTCGTCAAGTGCTTTTTGGACGTAAGGCAGCCGCTGCAGTCGTCGTCTTCCGCGTGTTGAGCTTTGATAGCAGCCGGAGGAGGAGGAAGTGCTGCGACGAGCTGCTGCTACTGCTGCTGCCGCTGTTGGCTGGCTGGCCTGCCTGGTGGTGGTGGTAGTGGTGGGTGGTGGTTTTTAGCTCTGCAGAGCTAGATGGCTATGGCGATGACTGAAGCTCATGAGAGGCGCTGGATTAACACAACATGGGAACTGCAACAGCAGCAGAATCCGGAAAATCCGGAAAATCCGAGGGATGGAGAAGCAGGAGCAGGAGGAGATTATGGTAGTGCTCTTCTATCATCACGGGTGGATTGGGAGCTCAAGGATTGGGAATCTATAACCCTGGCATACCCAACTTCAGATGAGAATTGCTGCAGCAGCAGCAGCTTGCCAGAGACAGTCATGGTTTCTGCTGCAGCGGTGAAGTCGGAGCCACAAGCAGAAGTGGAGGAAAGTGAGGAGGAGGAGGAGGAGGAGGAAGAGGAGGTGGTTCATCAAGCTCCTGAAGCAGCAGCTCCTCTCAAGCTTGGGCTTAAACTCGGCAGACGTAGCAGCAGCAGCAGCAGCACGGAGAAGAACAAGAAGGAGAAAGCAGTTTCGCAGGGATCTTGTTCAACAGCAACTCCTACTGCTGTCATTGCTCCTCCTCCGGCAGCAGTAGCAGTAGCAGTAGCAGTAGCAGCAGGTTCTTCTTCTTCTTCACCTCCTTCCACCAAGAAGCAGCGGGTGACGTCTCCCTCTTCAGCAGGAGGAGGAGGAGGAGGAGGAAACCAAAACCCTGCTCCTCCTCCTCGTTGTCAAGTGGAAGGATGCACAGCTGACCTAAGCTCTGCCAAAGACTATCACCGAAGACACAAAGTTTGTGAGATGCATTCCAAAGCTTCCAAAGCCATAGCTGCCGGACGTGAACAACGCTTCTGTCAACAATGCTCCCGGTAAGCCCATTAGCTTCCAATACCCCACCCATACCCATGCATCAACTGCAGCAGCAGCTACAGTAGTATAGCTCCAGAGGCAGTAGACTGACAGACAGACAGACAGACAGACAGACACACTCACTAACTCCCTTGCATGTTGTGGGTCTTTGTGTTTTGTGGGTCTCTTGTCTTTCTCTACTGTCTGCAGGTTTCACGTGTTGACAGAGTTTGATGAAATCAAGCGCAGCTGTCGAAGAAGACTTGCAGGACACAATGAACGGCGGCGCAAACCTCACTCTGAGTCTACTTCTGCTGCTGCTGCTGCAGCTGCGGCTGCAATCAACCTCTCTTTCAACTGTCGAATCTCATCACCAATGCATAGTACTGATGCCTTCCGTATCCATGGAACAGCTGCAGATTCTCTTACTCTTGATGGTATAGCAGCAGAGATATACCTAACCCTCTACCCAACCCTTTGAATTCCCACCAGCATACCAACCTCACTGGCTCACATCCTTGTACCTCTGAATGCTGCTGTCAGTCACCCATTTGTTGTATCCACAAGAATGATTTGAGCATTTCTTTGTCACCGGATTACAGAATTATCTTTGTACCAAAAAACTGCATCTGTCTCTCAAAATCACACAATTTTCACACAACATTCAGTTGTGGATTTTGAGAGAGATCCAGTTTCTTGTTGAGCAGAGAGAAGGAATTTTTTTTCCTAGGAGCTCAAACTGAGTGGCTTTCTTTCTCTCTCTTTCTTCTGCAACGCAGATTGCAAGCAGACACAGTTCTTGGAGCAAATTCAAGGTTCCCAAGGAGGAGGTCGGCCACTGTCTTCTCCTGATCTGCATGATGATGATGAGCATTCAAACCACCACCACTCTTTTGCAAATGTGTTGAATCTCAGTAGCCCTTGGAGGCCAGGAGAGAATGTGCGATCACCACAGCACATTCAGGTGTGTTTCCATCATCATCACCCTCATTCTAAGCTCTTCTGATCCTCCATGGGTCTTTGTGAGAGCCCAGGCTTCCATGGGTTTCCTGAGAGTCGCCCAAGCTTCCCACTGGTTTCTGAGAGAGAGCAGAGAGATATGTATTGCTGCAATTTCAACTAAGACCTGGAAGCAGCAGCAGCTGCTGCTGCTGCATATGGTAATGTCTCTGGAGTTTGTCTTTTCCATTCGCCAACTGAGTTTTCTGAGAGAGAGAGATTAGGCATTCTTTTGTGCACATGTGATCGAAGAAACTTTGGGAAAAACTGGCAGTCAATTCTCATAAGATTGTGCTGCTGCTGATTGTTCTGTTAATAGACAAAAGTGTTTTTCTTGTTTGGTTTGGTTTCGTTTTGTACAGCAGGTTGAAGAGAAAGAAGGGCAGTTGATCATGTTGGACCGTCGTTATTGCGCACCATCATCAAATCGTCTGCTCATGTTTCTGCAAAGCCCCAGGGGACAAATGCGAGGTGCTTTGGATCCTTCACCAGATGTGGGCTTGAGCAATCTGAGTCCTCTGGTGGTGGGTGGTGGTGGTTCTTCACAGGAGTTTGTGGATGGAGCCAAGGGATCTTTATGTCAGAATTTGTCACTGGGTGGTGGTGGTGGGTGGGAAAACACCCACCACCATAACTACCACCACAACCAGGGATGTGAGTCCCAAAGCTCCGGCTGTGCTCTTTCTCTTCTGTCATGGGGAACAACTCCTTGTCCCCCTGCACTTGACCTTTGTGTTGACAATACAAGCTTGGATCATCATCATCATCACCAACTTGTAGCTGACAACAACATGGGCAGTAATACTATAGCTTCATTTGCTACTCATCACTTGCCGCAACAGCAGTCTCAAGAGCACTATCTTGCATTTGAGAAGCTGTTTTCAGCACAATCTGGCGGTCTAGGGGGCATCGGAATCAGTGATATCAAATTCACAGACATCCAGCAACAGCAACAGCCTCTGGAACAAAGTCAGCTGCATGGTGTTGGTGGTGGTGGTGATGATGGGGCTTCAGGTAACTTTGTTTCATATCTTGGTGGGTTGGGTTTGGATGCTGGGAACTCCATGTTGGCACTTTTCCAGTCAAGCCATGACCTGCAAGGAATGAGGTCAGGAGTATCAAGCGCTCATCAAAGCTTAAAGGTGACCAGTGATTTGGTGCGCACACCAAGTTTGCAGTTGCATCAGCAGCAGCATCTCCATCAGGTTCATACTACTACTACTAGTGTGCATTCGCAGATGCAAACATCCTTCAATGGAGGAGGAGGAGAGTATCGTGAGTTTGGTCCCCCACTTTGTGCTTGTGAGAGCTCCCTGTTCAGCACCCAACATATGCTCTAGAAGTTGAGCAAGCTCTGATTTAAAGCTCAAACTGGAAGGATGATGGATTCATGGTGGGTGGCTACTCAAAAGCTTTCAATGTTTTCTATGGAAAACTCAAATACTTAGCTAAATAAATTCCTGTTTTCTTCATCTTCAGCACTTCCCATGAAAGCAGTAACCAGTGTCTGAAGCTGCATGGAAAGTGTGAATGCAAGATCTTGGAGTAATATATCTACATATCTATATATATGTATAATTTTTTTCCTTCCAGCACCAACTCCTCTACTCTTTTATCAAAAACAGAAGCCTCTGTGCAGTGTTGAAACAAATCAAGGGTGGGCTCAGTTTTGTTTGAACCAAACTTCGCTACAAGCTTTTGCTTTCTTTTCTCTTCTCAGGAAGGGGTTCAGCAATCTGCCCAACTTCAGAGAGCTCAATTGTGGCGGAAGTGTGGAGTTTTTTCAAAGCTTCTTTGTTATTGAATGGAGAAGCATATCATTGTTCAATTTCTGAACCCCTGCACCCCTCTAATTGTCCATTCAAGGCTGTAAAATGGGAATCAAACCTCTGTGATTGGATTTTTTTGTTTTTCAGTTCATGCACACGAAGTCATTTTTTCACCAGTGTGATTGGAAGATGAAGACATGGATTGGACCACCCAAATGAGTGAGGAGTTGCCCCTTTACTATGTCCCATTTTGCTGGCATACCGTTTCCATAAATAAGTATGGTATTTCCAAAATCTCTCTTCTGCCTCAGCAAAGTTGAAATATGTGGACAATTGTTTGGATCATACATTCAAGTCTTTCCTTGGTTTCTTTGTTTTGTTGCACAGGTGGGTTTTTTGCACTTGGACAAAGTAACTTAAATGAATCGATCACTCTGGAGTTACAAAAAATTGCAGACTCTGTGTCCTATCAATCTGGATGTGCAAGGGGAAAAAGGTTTTATATATGCAAGGGTTCAGTTTGGTTGATTCTCTGTGACTACCCATCATGTCTTGTGAAGTACAGAAACCATGAAAGCAAAAATCTGAAGACATGAAAAGATGTTGCAAAAAAATCATGCTACAATAGTATGTGGATGGTGAATCCATGCTAGGAATACCTCTCTTAACAACATTGTACATGTTTTGTGACCTCTGTATATTATCAAGTACATTATATCAATATGGACTTGAAAAGTGCCGTGTAATAATTCTGTGATATGATTGTCAACAATTTGTGGTGTTTTGGTGTTTGTTTCTTTGTAATGCCTTGCCATATATGCTTGAGCAAGATAATGGTTTTTCAATTCTACTTACTTGGGTTTCATTTATGAGTGGACTATTTTGCTCTACAATAACACCCCTATAAAATTGTGTAGATTGGCGTATACTTAGATTTGATCTCCATTGTCTAAGACAAAATGCTTCAAAACTGAGATCTTGCAGGTTACAATTGTGAACTTGAAGGGCCATCTTGAATTATGTGACCCTCCTTTCAATGGATGACAACTCATAAGCTATGTCTGTCGGGATGAAGTAAAGAAGAGGGAGAGAGGGCATCTTTGATGAGCAACTAGAGGAGGGCCAATGGGAAGCTCCTAAAACCCTCTGCACTGTAGGTTATGAACCTGGTATATCCATTGTTTAATGGGCTTTAGGGTTTCCAACACGCCTTCTGACAAGTCAAATTGTGGGGGTTAACCTCCCAATACGGGTTCTAGTATTTGTCGGGTCTGACCTTGCATTTTGGGAATGTCCCCTCCATTCCCAAAGTAAAGGGGGCCAAAAGTCTAGCCCAGCAATTTGGGAATGTACCCCACATTGGGGTATTACCCATCATAAAGCACAAGGGTAACACCGCAACGTAACATGGATGCAAGGTTAACATAAATGTTTCTCTCGCACTCCAAAGGAGGAATGTGCAAGATTTTCTTCTCTTGCTTCTCTTCTCTAGGACAAGATATTCAAGGACATAAGGTGCCCACCAAATGCATTAAGAAATTTTTCATCAAGTGCTTTACATCATCAAGTACCAAGTGTGCCTTTGGATCATCTTGTGGGTTGTCAAGATACATGAAGTTGATGTCCCCCATTGACAACAGTTTGGGTTTCTGAAACTCCTTTGCAATAGTCAATTGAAGTGATCAAGCTTTTGAATCACTCAAGAATTGATGAATCTCCTCTTCCCATGTTGTCATTTTTTTTAACTTTTCAAACTCTTTATGATTTTAAGCTCAATATATGTTGGATTCAATAAATTTTTGGGTGTCTTCACCAATAATGCAACAACTTTCTTCATCGATGTGCTAACATGGCATGGATAGCAAAAGGCATCAGAGGCCCTCTTTTAGCAACATTGTGTTCCTTTTACAGACAGAGAGTGTCATTGCCTTTACAGAGAGTGCAAGCCACCTCCATCTCGAGGCAAACTCTTGTTGCAACAGAGGGTTCTTCTAAGCTTGGAGTTTTCTTGGGTTTACCTCCCCCTCTCTTTAGTGGATATGCTTCAAGCGACTGGTGGAGGTTTTGATACTTAATGGTTCCCTTACCTCCGTGTGTGGCCCGCCTCTTTTGGGTTGTTTGCTAACTTGAACTTTGGTCCTTGCCCCTTGTTTCTTTTTCTCTCTCCCTTTCTTGGGTGCTTTCTTTTTATGAAGTGTGGCAAGGTTTCATCAACAAGACAATCCAAGATTCTAAGACAAGTTGATCTTAAAACCATAAGACAATCCGAGATTCTTTGGATTGTTTTGTGAAGTCTAGTTCTTGTCAATTTAGAATCTACTTTTTATAAAAATGTTTTTTTTTACTAACAAGGTTTATAATTAACAATTTTTGTTTGTAAATATCCTTTATTCTCCAAGTTCAATTTTCTAGAAAAATACTTCATTGATTGTGGTATCATTTTTTTGTGACCTTAATTGTAATAATTCTAATGGATTCTCTTTGCAACTGTTTTGCATTGTAATCGTTTGCATTATTAACATTATCCCCAGATTGCAAGGTCTTGTCATATTTGGACTTAGGCAATATCCCAAATTTTCAGATGCTTTAAACATGGATAAATCTTACAAGCCTTCCTTCCTGGCAAAAATTATGAAACATTACCACAAATAGCATGTTTCACATGATTCTGATATTTGGAATTTTGGAAAAAATTAGAATACTTTGATACCTAGTAAGATTCATAATGTATAGGGGATTTTAGGCTTTGAAGTTTACACATTCAAAGAGTTTATGAATGAGAAACACCTCAGATTCTGATGCAATGTGGTCTGCGCAAAAGCGGAGGGAGACTTGAATGGGATCTGGAGAATAATAATTCCTACACATATTCCAGATGGCTTTCACAAAGAATCTGCCAGGGCAAAAACACTAATCAGAGGGAGGAAAAGAAAAAAGAAAAATCAGCTCTGCCACTCTTGTGCAAGAGCGAACTCCACATGGCAAGATAACAGACACTAACACGTTTTCTTATTACGCCATTCCAACAATCTGCCAAAGATTGCAGATAAAATGATGAGGATAAAACTATGAACTGATTGAGGAGAGTTCATCACTGACCAAGATCATATAATGAGGTGGAAACTGAGTACCAAGGAAAGAAGCATTTGTATGAACTCAGCAGGCAACCAAGAGCCCCAGATTGTTATGTACTTGGTATGCTCCTTTTTCTTCTCCTGCACCATTTGCAAGCTACAGAATGATGTAGAAAGTAGGTTCATTCTGTATGTAAAGAGCTGTAGCTTATCAATCAGACTCAACCTACATAATTATAACACTGAGACATTTCATGAATAATGTTCAATACAACACTGCATTCACAAACACCACAACTATTCCAACTGTTCATACTGTCATTGGCCTTCCTGCAACATAGTAACAACAGAGCAGAATCCCTTGATTTCCAGTATTATCTTTTTTATTGTGGTTGGAAACCATTCCATGAGCATTCATTCACGTTTTGCTTCACAACAACAAAATGAGACACAAACAGTTGACAGCTATGTGCAACTTAATTGAAAGTGTTCTGTGGGCACCTTCTTGGCCAATCCAAAATGCACAAACCTTCTGATCACCAAACATTTGAGTCCACCAGAATGTTTGAGCACAATATAGCCCTGCGCACATCAACCCACAAAACAGATAATACTTTCTGGGGTTGCCACATTGGAAAAGGGAAAATTGCTAGTAAGATCAATAAAATCTTTCCACTACTCCCCAAAACCCCCTTAGGCAAAATGAAGAAAAGAAATACAACACAAGATCATGTCCAGGGTAAGGAGCATACCTCTGGAGCATACTCATGTCGAGAGCAAGGAGCTCTAATTACCTACATAACTAAGACACTAATAAGCACATAATGTTAGCATATGTCTATTCTGTTAATGACCCAAGGGTGCTCGATTTGCATTATCTTGAGCTTATGAAAACCCTGATAGGAGTACACCAGGCACTCCTCATGCACGACGTATTCATTCTTTCAACCTATGGAAGAAGAAAATGCACCTTGAGAAACCAAATTGGAACCAGCACACACACCAGGGGTTCCACAGATAAACATGGGTCATTGAATCTAGAGTTATACAATAGGAAAAACCCATCAAACTGCAGGTCTGTGAGAAATCAATTCCCTTTTCCAATCTCTCTAGATCTGAACTTCTGCAGCAGCCCTTTTAACATATTCAGTGCCAATGGTTGCAAGCTAGCAATTATCATACAAGACATACAAAGCAGGGACTTGCCGCCCTTCACATCTTCATCTTCAGTCTCGATGCCAGTAGGAATTGCATCTACAGAAGAGCACACAACTGCCCTAAATATATCATCATCAACAGGCCAACTACAGGCTGTTCTTCATTTGGTATTTGGCATTCTCTTCTGCTTCTGACTATCACTAATCTCGAAAAAGAATGGCTACTGCAACCTACATCATTCTTATGTCAACCACAATAACTCACAACGAACCAGAAGAAACTTCCTTTCCAAGAAGAAATTAGACTACTCACATGTGGTAGCTACATCTTACATGAAACTGGAAGATCACAACTTCGACATGTGAACTATAGGAAGGAATTTATTGCTTGGTTCTCTTCTTATCTCTGCTCCTGCTCTGGACTCCTTTCCTCCTCACTAGAAGGTGAATCTGACAGGAGCTCTCTCTTCTTGTCTATGGAATCATTGGTGGGTGAAGAAGAAGGAGGATCAAGGTTCAGTGCCAGCTGCAATGAGTACAAAGTTAAGCCAATTGAGTTTGCAGCAAAGACAAAAGTAGCTAGATAGCAGAGCCCAGTAATAATAGTCCTGCACACACAAACACACCCACCACACATGCACACATGCATGTGCACAGCACAGATGAGAATCTCCAAATGATTAAAGGTCATCACTAGGAGAAATCTGTATGTCACAAACTCTGCTCACAAGGGCCCAAAAAAAACCCAAATGGGTTTCTGCCACAGCAAGCAGGATTCCTGAACAACAAGACGCTTGCACTCTGAACAACAAAATGTGTGCAATCAGGAGGATTTCTGAACAGCAAAATGTGTGCAATCATGATGTCTGAACAACAAAATGGGTGCAGTCATGATTTCTGAACTACAAAATGATTTCTGAACAAAAGCTTATGCTCTGAAGAACAAAATGTGTGCAATCAGGATTTCTGAACAACAAAATGTGTGCAGTCAGGATGATTTCTAAAGAACAATACGTGTGCAATCAGGATGATTCTGAACAACAAAATGTGTACAATCAGGATGATTTCTGAACAACAAAATGTGTGCAGTCATGATTTCTGAACTACAAGATGGGTGTGTTGTGAGAGACATGAAAGGAGAAGCTCACCTGACAGTTATAGTCAGATTCCGAATCTGGAAACAGAAACACACACAAAGAAGACATTAGAGGATTGGTCATTGCACTATACAATGCTGCAACTCTCTGGCTTGTTGATTGTAACTCTGTCTCTCCGTGTCTCTCTCTGTGGCAACCAAGCAAGCCATTTGTCTACATGGAGGAACATGGTGAGGAGGGCAACAACATACAGAGTAATTGGAGGAGACAGCTTTGTCACTAAATCCGGCTTCAACAGTGGTTGTGAACTTGTAGAGCACCAGAGATATGATGGCAGCCATAACAGCTCCTGACAATGTTTGCAAGGGATTCAGTTTCGGGCCTTCCACTTCGGGTGGTGCTGCCTTTGTCAACAAACCTCCTCGAATTGCTGCTGCTTCTTTCGCTTGCTCCTTGATGGACTTTTTGGCAGACTCCTCTCCTGTGGACCTAAATTTCTGTGCAAAGCAAAAAGCTTGGTTTTTCAGTGAGAGTCCTGAAATTGCCAAGTTATGAATCCTGCCGCCACTTTGTGAGCTCATAACTCCCTCATGTGAAGTCCAATTCAAGAGCTTTCAAAGACAAAGTTGTAGTCTCTGAAAAGAACATTCCAACAATGCATCAAGCTTCCAAATCAGTGTCTGTTTTTGCAACATCAGCAAAGAAGTTGCTGCAGGGTGTGGCGTCCTCAAAGATCCAAGTATCTCTCTGTGAACTCTAACTAGGAAGACTACAAGAAGGAAATTTGCTTAGAGAAAGGGAAAGCATGTCATGCCATGGTCACATACCATTTCCTTGGCTCGTTTGGAGCGGCGTCGCACGGCACGGATGAGAAGCACAGTGATGGCACCTGTGAGCAAAATGCTAGCCACCGCTTGCAATGGAGTAGTCTCAGGAATTGCAAGAGGATCATAAATCTCCGCAGGCGGCAGCTCTATAGGTCCTTCTTCTACACCTAGTGCTGCACTCCTCCCTTGCAGAATAATCTCCTGCGAAAGCTCGTAAATCTCTCTCACAGCAAACCGCAAAGCCGTGGAGGAGGAAGAGGAGGAGGAGGAGGAGCTCACTTTCGAATTCCGGTCTTCGACAACACGTTGGAGAAGAATTCTCTCGAGACTTGAAGCGGGCTTGAAGGAGGTAATAGACGTTGCAGAGATGAGGGAATGAGCACGAGAAAGACTGGCATGGTTTCCAGATCCATCCGCCCTCCTCGCAACAGCCAAGGTCTGGTTCCCTAGCCAGACGGAACTGCAACAAGTAGCATACATCTTGTTCTTGTTCTCCTTCTTCTTCTTCTTGTTCTCCTTGTGCTTGTCCTTGTCCTTGTTCTTCTTCACCTGGTGCACAAGAAATGGAAATCGGACCAGAAGATGGCAGCGAGTCTGTGGATTTTGGACTTGAGAATGGCGTCAGAAAGGGACCATCATCCTGTGGCCGCCGTCGTCGTTGTCGTCGTCGGGCTGTATGTCGATCGGGAGAGAAAAGAAAGATGTGCGCGGATAAAGCTATCAAGGTGCGTGTAGAGAAGAGGCCTTTTTCAAAGCTTAAGCAGCTCAAAAGCTCGGCACTCTCTTTCTCCCCTTCGCTTGTTTGTAAGCTTGATGAATGGGGAAGTGAACTTGTGTTGTGTTCACTGGTGTTGTGGAAGTCTTTTGGTTTGCTTTGGTGGATGTGTGTGCAGACTGCAAGATATAAAAACAATTTGAGCAAGTGCTCTGTGATTGGAGCTTTGTATTCTCAGGAAGGAAACACTGATGGTGCATACACCCAGGTCCTCTCTCTTCTGTACTCTCTTTGAACAACCCCAAGATAATAACAACCTGTGTATTCTCATGGAGGGAGTAGAGTTTTCCAGATTTCAGAAGATGGTGGTTTGTTCAACTGAAATGTGCAAGTAACATTCTAAAGGAACAGCTCTAGAGAGTCAGCTTCAAAGGGGAAGGAAGCTTGTTGTAGCTTTTCAAACACTTGTAGACCACACATGCTACACAGAGAGCAAAGATTCTGGAATGTTTGCGTAGTGTTGAGAAACTGGATGAATACAGTATCAAGGTTGCTATTCTTGTATACCACAATTCCTTGAAACCAGCTGAGGATGCAGTTACCAATGGCTTCCTGATTTTTGCATGGCTAGACAACAGTTAATGCTTTGGAAAATGTTTGTACCTTGTGTAACAAAGATCAGAAAGAGTCTGGGTGTCTCTGCGGGTTTAGTCTATGTGAGCATCTCTCTATGCCCTGAGCTTAAATGCTTGATTTTTTACAAACGACAAGCTGAAATGAAATGAAGCTTACCCTCACAAGCTTGTTGGAGCTTGAATGAGGACACTATTGACCTTTTTTTAATTTGCTATGTCTCTTGAGTTGTAGCTGGTGTCAGGACTGAGTCTGCTTCTAGTTACTTGCAGAAATGTGAAAGAAACTCAGGATGCACATTTTTTGCATTATGGTAGACTCTCGGGCCAATTATTGTATATGCTTGTCTACCCCTTACCAGCAAGAGCTGATGACGTCAGTGGATTGTCATGGCAGCTTTCTGCACTATTTGTGTTCAAGGTGATGACAGCCTGCCACTTTCTTGTGTGTCACTCCTCATGTTATGCCTGCACTTGAGATTGCTGTTATGGAGATTTCTCTGCAAATTCATAGATATGGACTGTTTTCACAAGGACACTGTTTCTAGGAAAGGCAACCAGGGAGCTTACTAGGTAGGTAGGCCTTATTTCTACTATGAATCCATAGTACTATAGATAGGGACAACATCCATATGACATTCCCGTGCGAAGGAGAAATAGCAAAAAAGCTTGATAGGAAAATCACCAATTTCTGACCTTGGCACTTCAGGGTTGGCAGTTGAAATCAAGGCTTTGCAAACTAATCAAAATGTGCTACATTTGCAGGGAAAATCTCTTAAGCTGAATGTACATTGTACATGAAACACAACCCACAAACAATACAAGGGGCATCAGTGAGTCACTCAAAAACTCAATCACCTTTGTATCTAGACACCCAAGCAACGGAAGGGATTGTGATCCCTCTGCAAAACATTCCCTTTTGAGGTTTAGGTTTTGCAATCCCTCGACAAAGCACACTCCTTTTTATTGAATTTGCATAAATTTCCAACACCCAAGGTTCAAATGTCAAGCCCATCATCAGCAAAACAACTCCTTTATTCAATTTGCAATACTTTCCAACAAAATGTGTAAAATTTGTAACTGCAATGCAGAAGCAAAACACCCCCCTGAACTCCAACTTTGTTTTTAAATGGGTTGAAACAGCTGAGCATTGTCACTGTAACTCAATCTTGAAACCCTAAATGGTTTGTCATAATTCTTTATGTGATGTTGAAATTCTTTTTCTTTCTTTCTTGTAGGGGCAGAAAAAATAACCATGCATGATCAAATGTAGTGGGGCAAAATTTATGCACTCTATACATGCCCAACACAACTGAAAATTTCTCTCTTTCTCTATCTCTCTGTCTCTAGACAATCTGCTAGACAATGGTGAAAAAAAACCAACCACTTTGTAAAGTTGCTGTTTTAGAGTCATCTCTGATTGCCTTTTTAACCTGAAGCCCAGATCCGCCTCCAAACTGAGGTGGAAGGTGAAGTTCGTTGGTTTCCATCTGCTCTCCTCCACAATGCTGCCCACTGTCCACCGCCAGTGCTCCCACTTTTCCTAAAACCAAAAACATTAGGTGAAATCCCCAATCTCCATCTCAGATCCTTTTTTTGCCCCAACAGTTTCTTTCACTCAACTAAAACCCTACACACAGAAAAATAGCCACAAACCAAGATAACTCGTTCTTCCACCAAACCCTAAACCCTACTAACACAGAGAAATAGCCACAAACAAAGATCACCCATTCTTTCACTAAAACCCCCTAAACCCTACTAATGCAGAGAAATAGCCATGAACAAGATCATTCATCCTTTCACTAAACCCCCTAAACCCTACTTCTAATGCAGAGAGACAGCCACAAACAAAGATCACTCGTTCTTTCACTAAAACCCCCTAAACCCTACTAACACAGAAAAATAGCCACAAACAAAGATCACTCATTCTTTCACTAAAACCCCCTAAACCCTACTAATACAGAGAAATAGCCACAAACAAATATCACTCATTGTTTCACTAAAACCCCCTAAACCCTACTAACGCAGATAAATAGCCACAAACTAAGATCACTCATTGTTTCACTAAAACCCCTGAAACCCTACTAATGCAGAGAAATAGCCACAAACAAAGATCACTCAGCAACAAAAGCAAAAACAGGATCATGACCCATGAGCAATTCCCATGCTCACCAAAGCACACTTTGAGAATGATGGCCAATGAAATCCCATCATAACCAACCAGAACAGAAAAGGCGTACAGCAAAAGGCAGAGCAAACAAATACCATTTGACATTCACTGGAGTGCTCATACTTAAATCAGGACTAATAGCCACCAATCAATTGACACATCAAATATAGCAAAGGACGATCATAAAAGAAGGAAAAAATCTTGTCCTTTATTATTGCGCACATAAGAGCAATATTTTACGATTCTGGAAAAAATCCAGGTGAAAGGGTGGCATGCACTACTACTATCTTCTTTACTTCACAAAGTTGCAATTCTGTTATTAAGAAAGCTATATTAGATTCACAGTATGACACAATAGTACAATGTATGGGCATATGGTTGCAGCATTAGACAAGCTAGTGAGAGGAAGAGGCGCTGCTCACTGTAGCTGCTGAGTATGGGCTGGTCTTGAGGATGTTTGGCCACAGTCCTGATATCTGTGCCAGAATCGGATGGCTGCAGGATTGTCCACACCATTTGAACCCCCGTGATATGCCTTCACAACAAACTCATCGGTCCTCGGTCTGCATCCAAAGTTTAGAAATATACCCACAGGCCTTCTTGAGGATTCAGAAGCATTGTATTAGGGGTACAAAACCCAACAGATCATGGATTCACAACAAACATTGATTGAGCTGTGCAAAACCAATGTCAAAAAAAGAAAATTGCACCTGCCCTGGTGTGTTGAGAGCCAACACACATATGCTGCACCAAAGTACATAGCCACAAATGGATTCCAAAGATCCTCTGGTGACCTCAATTTGCATTTCTTGTATCCCATGTCCCTGGCAAACACCACCACCACCCAAATCATGAGCACCCAAGCAGTCACAAACCCAATCACAGTGTCCCTTTTACATAAGTCCCAATGGACTCACAAAGCACTCATCACAAACATACATCAAGCAAAACATCAACATTTTGATTACCTGGATCACTAGCAAATTCAAACACAGATGGCATGCAAGGGAAGAAAGTACTTGTAAAGCCAGACCACTGTAGGATAGGAGGTTTGCATGATCCCAGATTTTCCATCAGCTCCATATAATCGCCGTTTGCTACTCACCTCAGCAATGTTCCGGAGCATCACCTACATTTATTCCCCCAGCACAAGTGATCATGTCTAATCCTAAGGTTACAGTACTTTGTGCAATAACAAACCTTTGCTACCCCAGAGAGCATAGAACTGCTGATCTGCTTTGCTACACATGTGAAGCCATCACAAAAACATTTCTGTGGCAGTGTGTTCAACTAAGCTGGACAAGACCTGGACTGGAATTGAGAGGAGGATGTTCATGCTTGAAATTTTTCGAGGGAGAGAGAGAGAGAACTTACAGAGCTTACACCCCTGTCTGCAAAATGCCTTGCAACAGTGATCTCAGCAACAGCCTGCACAAAATCAGATCATCAGAGATTGTGTTTATAATCCACAATTGTACAATGGACAAGTCAGCACAACAACAAAGACACAGCTGCTCAAGAACTGGAATACTCTCAAATCTGTATATGTTGAAGGTCACTTAAGTTCCCTTTAGTTGCTTGTGAAAGGCAAAAGAAGTTCTAATAACCTTGAGCTCAGTTGTGGTTAAGTAAGGTTGGAGCTCAGCATCACGTGCAAATCGCACTTGGCCTTTCTTTTCATTTGATTGAGTCCATTCCCTCTTCACTTCTGGGTGTCGCCACATGTCATCCAAATCCTCCTTTGATACTCGCTCCTCCCAGTACGTCCATTCTTTCACCAATGTGGCTACAAATATTTCATGTCACAACAAAAACCCTAATCATTAGTCATCATATAAACACAACAATGCAACTCCACATTGACACTCGAATCCATCAAGCAAACACCCAATGTGAAAACCCTAGAATGGAAGAAGAATGCCTTCGACAGCACAAATCCAAAACTCTTGCATAATCTAAAGATGGTAGATGAGGTGGTGGGTGCTTGACAGGGATGCAAAGATGTGCTTACTTCCTGTATTTGATGTACGGGGTGTTACAACACTTCGAAGTATAGTGGTTGTAGGTGCAGTTGTGGGTGTCTTTTGTGTTGCTACAGGCTTAGGGGGTGGAGGACTGGGACTGATCGGTGTTGGAGTGGTGGCAACAGGTGTTACAAATATGAGAGGCACTTCTCTGCATTTACATTCAGATGCATGCACATCATCAGATCACACTAGTAGTCCATTCTGTAGATTCATGCTATTTTCTTACCTTAATCCAGTTGTTTTTCACAAGAAAAACCAGCTGCAAATCCTTCATCGATTATAGCACTGACTTCAGATTGGGGGTCAAGTGTGCAAAATTCAAGCAAAACCAACCTTGCTGTTGTGGGAAGGTTCTGCTTTGCAATCAGGTATTTGTTCCAATAACCTAGTGTGTGTTGTTCTGTAGCACCTCGGGGACCTCCATTATAACCCCGGACCATGAACTCTTCATTCCTCTTCCTACAATTCCAAATGGAGAAAGAGAGAGAGACCAATAATGTGAGAACTTTGCTTTCTCTATGTTTGATTTGTGTTGTTCAGCTACACAAATCTGCACACAGAGTCTATAAAAAAATCTCTTCTTTCAGCCATATGGGTCTAGAGAAAGCTTTCTGAGCAATTGCCATGTTTGTTTTCAGAATGCAAAAGTTTCATCGAAACTTCCATACTTGCCATCATATGTGGATAACCACTTCAAATAAGCAGCTCCAAAGTAGACGCTCACAAAAGGTCGGTAAAGTAAAGCTGAGACTGCATCAATTGTATATGCGCGGTACCCCATGTCCCTGTGCAGATACATCCCAAAAAATCAACCCATTCCCCACTAAGTCCATGCAGCTGGATTGCAAAACCGGGACAAGAAGAAAGACATCTGAAGTCAATACAAAAATGATACTTGCTGTTAAAAGAAGTTCTCCTTGGGTTCTTCAAATCTCACTCTCTCTGTCTCTGTCTCTCTCTCTCTCTCTCACACACACACAAATCTGTGAGAAAAAGAAGGTGGCACAATTAGTATATACGTGGAGAGCCACTCTGCAGTGGATTGAAGAGTTTGCATAAGACCCGTGCTGGCTTCTTGTAGTTTTTTCTCATAGCGGTATGCAAGTGGCTGTCGTGCACTCTCTATTTCTGCAATTGCACATATCATAGCCTGCCACAAACCATTGTACCCATTTTCCACATCATGTTTTACTTATGCAGGGAGCAATAATAATTTTTTTATCACTGTTGTTACATTCTTCATGGGTATCCTACTATGCAAAACTAGTGCAAATTCCAAACAATCTCTTGAGCAAAAATCTTGAGAAGAGAAGGCTTTTGTGATTTACTTACCACATCCAATCGCTTGAAATACCTGCTGGTAAGAATTTCTGCCATCGCCTGAAAATTCCCACAGAAAAAGACAAATGGGTACTCAACAAAAATGGTAAGGCTGAAGAACTAAGAGCAAAATCTTTGCCTTCTTAGATTTATGTGTGAGATGTGTGAATTGTCACAATTCACAAGTACCAGATCAAAGACAAGAACATCAGATGTTATAAAGCTTTATATGATGATTTATGCACTCCACCCACAAAAGAAGAGAAGACAGAGAAGATGAAGAAGTCTAATGAGAATCAAGAAATCTCCGTACAAAGAAGAAGAAGAAGATACCCACATGTTGCTTATTGGGTGACAGAGACATTCATCACCCAAATACAGTAGTGAGGGAACAGTGAATCTTGCACATCAAATCCTCACAAAAGGAATGGAGGGATTCATGTGAAACAAAATTCACAACTATGGATTGCATGGATTTCATTGACAAAAAAATATTGAACTGTGCAGGTCTACTACAATTTGCACATCTTCGCGCACGTAGAAGCAAGCTCACTCACATGTAAGATCACGCACCCATCCAGCAGCAGCAGCAGCAGATGTTAGCAGACTTGAGCAATTGGTCACACACTGTTGTCTCAAAAAGAAGAAGAAGATTTCATACCCAATTCGATTGACAAGGACTGGATTGTGATAGATTGCACAGACACAGGGAGAGAGAGACACAGAGAGAGAGAGAGAGAGAGAGAGAGAAAGGGAGTTGGGAAGATCTCAGAGAGAAAGGATTTCATATACCCAGCAGAATTCTTCACTGGAGTGGATTGCAAGAGACAGAGACAGAGACAGAGAGGGAGTGGAAGGGTTTCATACTCGCATCTCGGTGTGTGTGACATAAGGTTTGCCATCAAAGTTTCTGGACATGTGCACCTTCTGGCCTCGTTCTTCACCAGCAGCAAGCCACTCCTTGCACACATCAGGATGGTTCCACATCGCATCCATGTCCTCCACATCCGCCCAGTCATCCCAGAATTTCATGTTGGGCGCCATCTTCTTCTTCTTCTTCTCAGCTCCCACCACCCCCGACTTTCTCCCGCAGAAGAACAACAAAGAGGAGGAAGAGGAGTCCTCACTGGTTTTGCAAACTTTGAGAGGATGTTTGCAAGAAGATCTGAGGCCTGGAACTGGAATCGACAGTAGCAAGGCAGTGACGATTGGGTTTGATCTGGTTCCGAAAGACGACTTCTCCTCACCGAGTGTTGTTGCAATGCGAGAGGGAACAAAGTTGGCCTTCGCTTTAAGCAAGGAAGAAGAAGAAGAAGAAGGTACGGATCGCATGGAGTTTGTGTGACTTTAGAGATTTCCGAATTCCATTGCCAGTTCGTGAGTCCCTCGTCTCTCTCTCTCTCGGAAGAAGCTAAGGTTGGGCTTCAGAAATTTTGAAGCAAACTTCTCAAGGCACTAGAATCGGAGAGAAACCCATCACCAAGAAACAATAGAAAACTGTGCGGAAGAAGGGGAAGAAGAAGAAAACCTTCAACGACAACAGCCTCCGCAAACTGGAGATGGGTATTTGGGAAAAACAACAACAGAAGAAGTAGAAGCACAAGAAACACAAGAAGAAGACGACGACGACGACGACGAAGTACTCCTCTGAGGGACCCAACACAGCAATTGTTCCGCACTTCTGTTGCAAACACAACACAACACAAGAAACAAACAATCGTGAGCCGGAAATTTGGGAACCCGCAAGCAAAGGTACCACACGTTAGGAAATTGAATTTTTTTTTTTAAAACCAGAAAAAAGCACAAGAACACAGAGACAGAATAAACACACAGAGAGATCTGGACAAGCAAATGTGGTTGGTAGGGGGATGCTGCTGCGAGCTTTCTTCTTTTTTTTGTGCTTCTTCGATTTGGAGCAACAATCATGATCATGATCATCATGCATCTGCTACAACAACCCACATGCATTCATGAGGAGCATGATGTTGAGCATCAGCATCATGATGGATCTGTAGTAGCCTGATGATGGATGGATTGTGCTTTGGTCTCACTGCTTCTTACCCAGCAATTTCTTCGACAATGCCAACAAGAATCAATCAAGGGTGAGAAGTCCAAATGACACTGTAGGTGAAAGACGAGTTAAGAAGAAGAAGAATCAAGCAGAAGAAGTAGTAGAAGAAAAAGCACAGCTGCAAACCGAAGAAGAAGATTTAGAAGAACAACAAAAAGGTGCATTGTATTGCAGATGGTTTCAAATCCTTTCCAGCAGCATCTTCCAACCCTAATCCAACGTCGTCCTCTCTTGAGAATCCGATGTTTCTTTTTAGGTTTTTAGAAGAGCGGCTTGAATGTGCTATGCGAGGCGAGGAAGCAGACAAGCAGTGAGAAGAAAGCACAATTCCTTTTTGCTGTGTCCTTTTGTGGGAAAAAGGATATTGGAAAATAATTCTTTTGTGTATCTTCTGTGGGATAAGATATGGTGTCGTGGGTTGTGTCTGTGGGAAGAGCTTTTGTGAGAGAGATTGTGAGCTTTTGTGAGCCTTTTTGAGTTGATCTGCTGGAGGAGGAGGTGGGTTTTGGTAGGGTTTTTTTTTGGTGTGTCTCTGTGGTGGTAGTGGCTTTGTGAAGAAGCAGAGGAGGAGCAGAAGGGATGCGGCAGGTACCGTGGGAGAGTTGGCAGCAATGGCACCACACTCGTCGCTGCCTCTTCTCATCGGACTCCGCTCTGGTTGCCAAAGCTCTCGACCGTGTAAGCAAAGCGTAACAACAATCGCAAAGATTTTGTTTTGTAGAAAAAAAAGAATCCAAGTCGAACCCAAGCTCGGAAATGCTCTCAGAAAGGGAGCTGCACAATACTCTTGAAGGTTCTGTTTTGTAGGAAAAAAAACAATCCAAATCTAACCCAAGCTCTGAAATGCTCACAGAAAGGGAGCTGCACAATAATCTCAAAGGTTTTGTTTTGGAGGGAAAAGACAGAATCCAAGTCTAACCCAAACTCTGAAATGCTCTCAGAAAGGGAGCTGCACAATAATCTCAAAGGTTTTGTCTCGTAGAAGAAAAACAGAATCCAACTCTAACCCAAACTCTGAAATGCTCTCAGAAAGGGAGACAGTGCACAATCTAAAAGGTTTTGTTTTGTGGAGGAGGTGTGCAGATCACAGCATGGCAATGCAGAGGTCGAGTACCAGTGGCAGTGGAGATCACAGGAGAGCTCATAAGTATCCATCAACGAGATCCTCAATTCACGTAATAGTACTTACATTCATGTGCTGCTGATCTGTTGTTGCAGCAACAGCAGCAGGTTCTTTGATTCTTCATCATGTTTCTCTTCCAACTTTCTCACCACCATTTCTCCGATTTTTTTGTTCCTCCCCAAACTGTATTGATTCTTTTCCTCTGCTGGAGTTGTGGATGATGAATCTCTGAAAGGGTTTGGTGAAGAACAGTGCAGGATTGCCAGAAACAGCAGCAATGCTACCAGGAGAAATGCTTCGAATGATGTATGCAATGGCGATCATGAGGTATGTGAATTGATTCCTTCCACCAGATGACAGATGTACTAGAGCAAAAGCTATTGCAGTCAAAGTCTTTTTTGCAGATTTTTTTGGGTGGTTTTGTAGCACGGGTGCAAAGTGCATACAAAAATATTTGTAGTTGGCTGGAGAAATATTGAGTGTTTTTGTATTGCTACTGCTTTCTTCCAAAGTATCAGGGGCTCTCCTTGGGACAGACTGAGTGCAATCTGTAGCTTTTCACTGGGAATCTGGAGCTTGTTTTGAGTTCTTGAGCTTTTTTTGAGAGAAATGGTGTGGTGGTGGTGGTGCAGGCTTGTGAATGGAGTTGTGGATCAATCTCAGAAGCGCAATACAACATCAGTTGCTTCACGTGCAGAAGCTGCTGAACTTCCGCGGGTTCTAGTTGACATTCGCCATGGTGCGCGCTTGGATCATCACCTTTACTACTGCCTTAACTGCTGCTTGCCTTGCAGGTATCTCTCTCCAGTTCTTAGTTCTGTGGGGACTAGGTTATTGAAAGCAACAACAAAAAGTTGAGCCACAAGTCCATGAAAAGATAACAGGTGAAAAAAATGGATACACCATGTGCACCTGAAATGCTACTGTCATCTTCAGTCACCTGCAAGGAGATGATGATTGGAGCTTTTGGGTCTTTGGATGGATCAAAGGGTGGTGGGAGGAGCTCACGGAAGTTGACACCAGTTTGTCCTTCAAATTGAAAAAGACCATAGAGTGGGTTTTGAATCCCTCATAGATTGTGCTTTGTATATCTTTTGCAGTTGGATTTGAATTTTTTTATGTCCCTTTTGTGTGATAACAGAGGCAGCACACAATGAGCTACCAAGCCTACCTCTTCTTCAGCATGGAAGCAAAAAGGTCTGTAGCATGATGATGATGATGATGATGTCTTTATCTTTTTAGTTACAGTTTGTGAGAGCTCCATCTTCTGGAGCTCCGATAAATGTATTTTGCCCTTTCCACACTCATAGAGCTTGTATAATTTTTCAAGGAATTCAGGTTTTGGTTTGGTGGTGGTATTTTGGCAGGCTCTAGACTGGTTGTCATCACATTACTGGGATGTGCAGCAGCAGGCATTGCATGATGCACAGACCCTTCTCATGCTGAAGCTGGTTCAGCATTCAGAGATGGTTCACAAAGGATTGCAACAACCACCACCAACACCAGAGCAGCTGCCTCTGGTTTCTGAGGAAAGGGAAAAAGGGGAGAAGCAAAGTCGCAAACAACTGAAGAAGAAGTCCAAAGAAGCTCTCCGATGTAAAGCTGCTGCTGCCCATCAACAATAAAAGTCAGTCTGTCTGTCTGTCTGTCTGTTTTGTCTGTTGTCATTGGTTGTTTTCAATCAATCATTCTGGATACTTTGCTGCTGTCAGTTTGTTGCCCATGAAAGAAACAAACTGAGTCCTGCACCAGGCTTAATATTATGTTGTGGATTGGTTGCAGCTGCAAAGCAGAGACAAAGGGTGGTCTTCAGGGAACTGCTTGAACTTGCACAATTTGCAGTCGGGGATGTTGTTGCACTGTTGGTTGACGGTGGATTGTTGGTGCATGACCCCTGTCAGACTGCAACAACAATACCATCTGCGTCAGCAGCTGACTTTTTGGAAGCTGATGTTAATAATGGTGATGATGGAATTGTCAACAATCCAATGGAGTTGTCACTGCCACCACTGTCAGGCAATGTGGGAACAGAGATTCAAAGAAGTACAACAAAAGATGATGAGAGAACTGCTGCTTGGAAGCAGACCATAAGTCAACTCTCTTCTCACATACCCCAGCTCCCAACCTTGCTGCTGGTGGAAATTGTAGAGCGTTTGGCAGGTAGTTCAAGAAGGTATAATAACATCATGGGAGGGAGTGGGAGTCCCCAAAAGCTGGCAAAAACGTCACGGGTTGTCTTAGATTCTGCAGGTCCCCGAGAGAGATTCTTGGATTGGGCTATATGGATCCTCAATGAAGTGATTCCATTTTCTGTTGATTGTAGAACAAGTGGGTTGTCAGGGAGATCAGCAGCAAGAATTGGATCAAGGCATAAGATTAGACAATCAGTAGGCTTGTCAAAGGAGCTTTTGCGGGAGTTAGTAGGCATCTGTTTGTGCAGCAGCAACATGGATAAGTTTCTCCTGAAACTCGTCCCACTCCTAGCTGAATACTTTGGGGACAGCTCCTATGCTCGATGTTTAGCTCGTCTTGCTGGGCTTAGTGGTGATGGTCTTCTGAAAGAAGACACTCTTTCTAAGGGTGGGGTGTACAGTGTTGAACCATCAGACACATCTGAACGTGGTGACTGGCAGAGTGTGGGGCTTGGCAATGCGAGTAATAATACAAACAGCTTATTAGATAACATGACAACAACAAGGCTCAGTCCAGAGTTGGCAGTGAAGGAGGCAAAACAGCAACAACAGGCGATTTTTTATAGTAGGTCTGTTGTTGCACATGAGGTTTTAGAAGAAGAACATGTGCAATCGATGGCAGGTAAGAGAAGATCACAGAACAACGCCGGGCAACACTGCAAAATTGTTGCCAGTTGGAGGCCATGTGCTGTTGGAATGCTTCCATCTTCTGTTGACTGCATGGGCATTATTCCAAAATTCTCAGTCAATGACTTTGAAGATGATCATGATGTATTGTCAACAATTGAGGTAACCAAAGGAAAACAATTAGGTGTTGGGGAGGAGGACAAGGATTGTCAGCAGGCTGCTACTACTACTGTGAAAGACTCCGAGACAGCAAGTACTCAGACTACGGACCAGCAGCAAGCAGAGGAAGAAACAACTGTCTCTTCTTGCAAAAAACGAAAGGAGCCTGAGTCTCTTCATGCTGATGAAGAACAAGAAGGACCGCCTGAGCATGATGTGGCAGCAAAGAGAAGGCAGCAAGTGGAGGAAATGAACAAAAATTGTCCAATTGACACCACCCACCCACCAGCAACAAATGGTGAGGATGAGGATGAGAAATACCCAAGATGGCAAGGAATTTTTCTGTTGCAGAGAGATTCTCTTGAGCCACACATAGTGGAAGAGCTGCAAGCTGCCATCCGCCTGCTTTAGGACATTAAACAATTGAGTCCCAGATCTGGTGAGCACATGGTGTTATCTGTATTGGACCAATTCTTGGGTGTCATTGCTGGTCCATGTCCAGGGTTACTACTGCCACCTTCCATCAGTGTGGTCAGGTTCAAAGCAGCATATCATTGACTAGGTCTTGTTTCTGTACTTGGGTTTGATCTGATCTCATCGCCCCATAGTGGTTTTTGCAATCCAGTTGCTTTCAAAGGTTTCTGCATTTGTCAATCATCACTTGTGTACTTGTGATGACATAATCATTGTCATTTTTTCTCCACAGAAGAAGACATGGATGCAATTGCTTGCTTCCTCCTGGTGGCAAGATTGTCTAACACCCTAGAAGCAAAAGGCGGTGGGAGGCAAAGGACTGGTACTATTTTGTTTTGGGTCACAATGCTTGTGCATCTATTTCTACATTCCAGTCCAGAGGTACCTACTTTAATGTTCCCAGTCAAACTAATGAGAGGAATAGAGAGTATATGAATCAGACCCATGCATGTGTGTTTTTTTGGTCACCTTCAGTATTTATGTCACCAATGTCTCTAAACTGTTGCAAAAAAAAGTGTGACATGATGGTTTGCTACTGAATTCAACATACAAAATTTGAAAGGGTTTGTTCAAGGTTGGGTTGTTAGGTTGTTTAGGGCTTTAGGGTTGAAGGTTCAGTCTTAATTTAAGAAGACCAAAAAAAAATGTATGAATCAAAAAATTTCAGCACTGAAACCACAGGAGCCAGAGTCAAACCAAGTGTGAGAAATTGTGTGTAGTTATCAGCACTGGTCTAGGGTTCTCTTTCAGCACTCTATATTATATAGCAAAAACCCGAATGATTTAGGGTGCTCTTTTGATTCTGGCAAATTTGAAATGTCAGTTAGCTTTTGGAGGTTATCTTTATTGGGGAGTTCTTTGTCCCTAGTTTCAGCAACTTTACAAATAACTCAATTGCAGTCTTTGTTGACATGCATGTGTAGCAAAACAAAATGGGTGCTGGGTGCTGGGTGCTACTACCAACACACCACCCAATATAAAAATATTGATCATGATCAGAATAGCATCTATTGCAACTAAAGCGTTGAATGGAAAGAACTCCTGGAATTATTAGATTTTTTTGTGTTTTTCATGTTACTTTGAGTTAAGATCCACACTTGGGTGATAAGACCGACAAGTGTGGGACATACTCAAAATGCTGCTGAGTCTGGGCTAAACTATCAACTTGTGCTTTACATTGGGTGAAGAAGGCTCACACTTGAAGTGTGGGACATACCCAAAATGTGAGTCTGGACTCAACTATATCACTTGTGCTGCACGCGATGTGTTCAGGCCCACAAGTGTAGAACGTATGCAAAATGTGAGTCTGGACTCAACTACCACTTTGTGCTGTATATTGTGTTCAGGCCCACAAGTGTGTGGACATAGCCAAAATGTGAGGCCAAACTTGACTAGCTGCTGCACCTTGTCCTTATGCCCCTTATATTCCATGAACATCCTCACCTTAGGATGTATGCTCAAAAGGTAAGAAATTTCTTAGTGTATTTGGAGGCTACCTTAAAACCAGCAAGGGTTTGCTTTGGTGCAGGGGAAGGCATCTTTTCCTTTTTTTCAAGAAGGAAAATTATTGCATTTTTAAATGCTTTTGTGCATGTGAAACATATGAAGGTTTTTTTTTCTTTTTTACTATTTTAGTTCTATGAAAAGAAAATTTTCTAGTGGTGCATTTCATTCAGTAAGGCCCACAATCACAAACAAATTTGAAGCTACTTCAAATATGTATAAAGGTTGCCTGATTTCTACAATGGGTTCCAGCAAATAGCCAAAATACAGAAAAGGATTCTTTAAATTCTCAAATTCATTCAAAATTTGGCTAAATCTTCTTTGTGGATGATCAATCATCAGTTTTGGCTAGCATAACAAAATTGAAAAAAGAAAAAAAAGAAAAACCCCAGTGTATAGACTCTAGACTTGTTCAACAAGCCCTTTTTTTTTTTTTTTTTTTTTTTTTTTTCTATTTTTTTTTATTTAATTTTAAAATTAAAGTAAATTTTAAAAAACCAAATTTTTTTTGGGATTTAAAAATTTTTTAATTTTTTCTTTTTTTTTTACC
>Ga0116231_10004942_pt1 | contig 26672 bp, 30 predicted proteins | sample S1TSphgellanicum_2_FD_89695 | JGI IMG/M metagenome (GOLD analysis project Ga0116231, IMG submission 89695) | Host-associated microbial communities from peat moss isolated from Minnesota, USA - S1T2_Fd - Sphagnum magellanicum MG | ecosystem: Host-associated > Plants > Peat moss > Unclassified... | reverse complement strand
TTCTGACAACCAGCACGAAGAAGAGCATGGAGACGATCATGAGTTGCAAGACGTGCATAAAAATTGAACTGTCCTATCTACCCCATGATAAAAACTACTCCCCTTTTTCTGTTGCCATCAAGGGCTTATGCAAATACGTTGCAGCTGCTGCTGCGTTTTTTATTTTTATTATTATCATTTTTTTATTTCTGTTCTTTTAGATATATCCTTCCGAAACTTAGATTAACTTTTTCATACAAAAAACAAAAAAAAAAATTTTTTTTTTTTTTTTTTTTTTTCTTCCCCCCCCCCCCCCCCCCCCCCAATCTTCACTTTCTCATGGATCTATGGTCTATTGCAACCTTGTTGCAACATGGCCCATGACGGATTTTTGTTGAATCATTGCCCTCCTCTTAGTTGCTTTTTGAACCTCTCATGTAAACCCAGGATTGAGATATTTAAATCCTAGAAGGTGGACTATGAAACTTGAAACAAAATCTTTATAAAATTTGTCTCCCACCTTTTTTACTACAATTGTATACCAAACCTTGTTAAATTTTGTTTTGACACATTTTTCTACTAGCTTTTGAGTTGTTCTCTTAACCATGGTGAGTTAATCAACAATTTGCTTAACCTTCTTCTACTATTTCCATTTCCATTTTTGTTCCTTGATTATTTTTGTTTTCTCCTTGTCCAAGGTTTTTTGTTGTGAAATCTCCAAATACTCATTAGATGTGACTATGTGCAATTGGTTGTAGTTTAGTAATGGTTATTTTCCTTTTGTGTTCCTTGGAGGCAATATGTAAAAATTTGCAAGAACCAAATCTACTTGAACTCCTTGCTATTCTTAAAACTACAAGTCCTTGAATCCAACGATAATTTATATACTTGCTATGCTTTTCTCGGTAGAGCCAATCTACACCAGAATTTTCTATTTCTATAATTGATGCTTGTGTAGGTTGATCTAAGTCATGATTTTATATTTCACAATCTTGTGAATTGACACATGCCCTTTCCATCCTCTTGATTGTACATTTGTTTTCTTTTCCTTTACATTTTTTCTCAACACTTTAACCTTAAGGCATAAAAATTCTTTAAAAAATTGAAGTTCATTTAGGTGTTATGACATTTAAAAAATAATTACAAGTGATCTTGAGAAAGACAAAAGGTATTTCAATTTCATGTAACTTTTCTAGTTGATCTAGTGATTCAAATCCATGCTTTGGTGGAAATCCAATATGCTTGCAATGAGGGGAAGTTGCATGCTCTTTAAGGTCATTAATGTGTTTTGTGTTTCCATGAGAAAATGTTGTTATACATTGAAGGTTGAAATCATGTTTGTGCACTTAAGAAGATTGTTTGTACCAATAACCCTAAATATTGTAATCCAACATTAAATTACTCATGTAATCAAATAAATCTTAAGTTTAAAATGGACTAAAATATTGTTCTATTATACTATTTTACACCCTATACTAAACACTAATGTTGTGTCCATGGGTATAAGTTTGGTGAAAATGGTATAAGTTTTCTCTCATTATCAAACATTTTTTTCTATCAAGTGGTTCGGAATTTTCCCCTTAATGTGCTACTTTACATTTATGACGAAGCACCTTCCATGTAAGGTTGAGCAATGGATGTTTTTTTAAGAAGTGCAAGGAATGAATGACTCCCATCACCAAACACATTTCTATTTGAATTGGGATGCAAAAACACCCAAATGATTTAAATTTATCCCATGGCCAAAACACAAAACAATCTCCTCATGTAAAAGTTATAAAAAGACTGGACACAAAATTTTCGCACCACACGTTTGGTCATGAGGTGCAAAATGAATGCTAGCCAGGCTGCTGCATCGCCCAGCCTATGTTTGAACTTTTCCCTGGTTGGTTACTGGCCTGTGTTCAGTGATGGGCTGTGCTACCCTAATACTGGAGATGAATACAAATGTGTGCTTCTGCAAACTTTCATGATGTCTAGTTTTAGCACTAAGATGTTGCAGATTAGGATTTGGTTATGCAGCCTTTGAAATTATTTGTTGGTCAACATGACAGGTCAAGTATGATGATATGGAATAGGAAGACTTGAAAACCTTTCTGTCAGTAGTATGATATTAATGCTCCTGGAAGTGATTTTTTTCTTTTGGAAAATGCTGAAGGAAAATGCTGTTGCACCTTTCTCAAAATGGGAGAAAGAGCTTCCTAACATTTTATTTGATCCATGTTGAAGGTTTGGAATACATCTTAATGTTGATACCCTTCAATGCATGCAGCATCAACTTGTTTGTTGGACTTCCAGGTTCTGCACAGGATTTTGCAGAGATCCATGAGAAAATTGCTAGGCTTTTGCTAGCAATTTGTCCTGCTCTTGTATTGAAAGCAATTACCTTTTGCAATCTTCTTTTTGTGCAAGGTATCTGCTTACTTGACTCCTACATATTGTGACATCATGCAGGCTATTCCCAGCCACACAGATCACTGATCTCTCTTTCAGCACTATGTGCGAACAAGAGCCTAAGAACCAATTCTTTCTTTATTTCTGCTGCAATTCCAATCATGCTTCAAGAACCCAATCTTCCTCCTATCACTGCATTACAAGATTCATACCTCAGAAACCTATTTTTTCTAATTTCTAATTCTTTTCAATCATACTTCAAATACCCAAATTTTATTATTTCTTCTGCATTATAAATTATAATCATCATAGATAGAAGTTGCATTGATCATATTCTGTGCCTCCTATAGATGGCCAGCAGGGCCAAGAAGGTTGACCATGCAGGTCAAATGTTCCAATTTGCAGAAATCGTGTAAACTGTGATCAGTGAGCCATAACAGTGCATGCCTTCATCACCAAACCTGCATTGGTACAAGTTGACAGAATTCAAACAAAAGTGGTACCATTTGGCTGTACACCTTCAACACATCTGGTCAAAATGCTTCCTTACCATGCCCATGCATCCTCCAAGTATGGCATTCACATCAGGTGATGGCATCTCATTGAGCACTCCTCAAGCAATCTTTATGGGAACATTTTGCATACATGCCAACCAAGCTATTCCCTGCAGAACTAATTGATGAATGATCTGCTCATGAGCACACTTGCCCTCTTCACTTGCAAATCTGCTTGCAAATGCATTCAGCACCCCCACAAAGTGGCAGACTCAGGGTACACAATTCCTGTTTCATTTCTCGAAACAGTTCCAGTGCCTTCTGACCTGCCCCAAATTTCACATGTCCCCATACAATGGCATTCCAAGTGACCACATAACATGATGGCATCTTATGAAGACTCCCTGAGCATCGTCCATGCTCCAACATATGGCATACATGTCAACAAGGCTACACCCCACAAAGACATCAGAATCACAACCACTTTGAATTACCTGCTTAAGTTTGTGCTTGCTGCTCGTGCTGAAGCAGGAGCAGGTTGGGTGCTCTCACATGTCAGTAGTTGCTCAAGTCCATGAGGCCATTGATGAATTCAATGCAGGCACTGAGCTCAGTAACATCCATAAGCATCAGGGCTGGAGTTCACAACCACCAACAAAGAATCAAAACTGAAGAGATCACAGTGCAGTGAATCTGTGAACTGGGGTCCCTGATGGGACTTGGAGTTTGCTCCCAACCATGGCTGCCACTGTTAACAAAGGTATCAAGTGACTTGCCTCCCCACTGTTGATAGAACTGGTGCACCCAACATGGCCAAGACAAGTTTCATCAAGGATGGAGGTTAACTGCATTTGAGAATTGATATGGGCCCCCTCCCACATGCCTCTTACTGTTCCACACAAGAATGCCTGCAACCATTCTGCCACCACAAAACTGTTGATTTGCCATGGTTGGATGCTGCCACCAGACCAAAGCATCTCTTGGCCTCAAAGAGGCACATGATGTACCAAGTCATTGGACAACCAATGATGGTGTGTAAAGATCACCACTGCACTCACTCAGATTGCAAAAGCTGTTTGACCAACCAACTTCTTGCAAATGCAATGTTACAGGAGGAAGATTAAACTTCCTGATCACAACATTTGGCAACACAATTTGAGACAGCAAACAAGTTGGAAACATGTCCAAGATGCACTGTCGAGCAGGTGGAGCTTGATTTGATGCAAGGGAGGCAACAAGAACAAAGAACAGCAACACAAAGTTACTAATCATCTTGGCAGCAAAAACAAACAAAAGAGGAACAAAGGGGTTCATATTGATTGCTCAAAAGGATGTGACTCAAAGGAGTGCCCAGAAGCATGACCTCAGCAGCTCAGCTGGAAGGGAGAACAGTAACAGGAAGACTAATCCAGGATGCTGGCTAGCTCAACAAAACAAAAACCAGACAGATTGACCAAGGAGACAAGAAGAAAAAATAACACAAAAAGATAAAAACCAAAAGAGAAACCAAACAAAGAAAGAGGAAGAGAAGAGAAACCGCACAGAGAAGTTAAAAAGCATGAACTAATTTGGGCAAAGTGGGTTTTGAAATGCTCCCCTCTTAGGATTAAAGCCCTTCAAATAATCATTTTGAAGATTCCAAAGGCAAAACACCTTCCTTCTCTTGAGCAAAACTCTGGTTCAATTTAACACAAATTTTGAGTACACCTGTTAGTCTTATATTCAGAATATTAATCAAGCTTTTCAAGCTATGAAGAACTATCTTGTGCCACAAGCCTTGAGAACCTATAAAAATGACTATTCATTACTAATCTGTCAGAACCTGAAATAATCAAATCAACATGGGGCATATGAAGAATGATATACCAGCATATTGTGGAGGACAAAACATATAAAAGAAGTTTCAAATCGTGGGCTATTTCTAAATCCAAGGAATTGAAATAGAAGGCTTACATCTGCAACTAAGCTCCCAGACTGCTTTTTGTTCTATGCCACCACCAACAGTCATTGTCTAGATACATAAAAAGAAATCAGAGATGTCTGGAACTAACAGATTTTCTAGAAACCACCTTACTAAGGGTAACTTAGTAGAAAATTGGACAAATAAGCCATTCAAAAATTGAGGCAGAAAACCCACTGAGAAAAAATTGCTGATTTTGCATCCAGGAATACACTCTGAGTGGCATGCTAATCATGACAGCCTTAGATGAATGGCTAAAAATGATCAGAGATTATAACACCACTATAGACAGATCAGAGGTGGTGAGGTTCCACCAATGAGATATTTGTGAAGTTTTTGAAACAATGATGTGTACTCACAACTCCATGTGTTTGACATCACTTGATGATATTGTATTCCCACTTGCTGACAACAGGGTTGTACTTTTACAAGAACAGGAGAAAGTCATCTTTCTGAACAGCACACACAGCCTCCTCAGAAAAAGTTGATGGAGCATAGCAACCATTACCTTATCCATGATCTCTCACTCTATGGGATTCCATGTGCATGAACACTCCCAAGTAATTCTTGTCTGTGGAACTCCTGGTTAGAGAGCAGCGCTATCACCACCCTTCCAGCCAGGGAGGGTCATCCTCATCAGGTCTGAGGTCAAAAACTTGATAGGTGTCATCAGTAGGATGTACATCCAGAGCATATTCTAGGCGTCTAATGATTTCTGAAGGAACTTCAACACCACCTTCCAGAAGTGCATCCCAGTCAGTAGAATCAAACCATGAGTGCCCCTTGATTGCAGTAATCCCTTGGTTTCCGCAGCCTAGCCTCTTCTTTGGGTCCACAATCAGCAACTGTTGACATGCCACCAAAGTAGATATCTTCTTAAATATTGAGAAGTTTCCATGATTGCAATTGACAGAGTAAAGTCGAGAGATAGACAACAATAAAGCACCAATAATATATCAGCAAACAAGACAATAAAACTCCAACTCTAGTAAAACAAAAAAAGCCTAAGTGGTATGAACAATAGCAAGTCACACAAATGTTCAATGAACTTCAACAGCAACACATACAGTAGTGACAAACAACAACAACATGACCACTGATTTGATCCACTCCCTGCAGCAGGTGGAAAACATTAACCAACAAACTGAGTTTCTGTCAGAAGACTAACAGTAATAGGAAGACTCGGTCCTGATGCTGGCTAGCTCAACAAAACATTAAAAAGACAGAGATTATAAGGAAACCAAGAAGAACACAAAAAGACCAAACATATGAAGAAGCACAAGGAGATAAGAAGAGAAGCAACATGCCACCAAAATAAAGAACAAAACAATATCAGCTCATGCCCATGACCCTTCGATGATCACCCTAGTCACAAGTCTACTTATAGCTTCTTTGTTCACAGAGGATTTTGATCAAGTACACATATACTACCAACATCATAACTGCACTTGATTCTCTCATGTAAGAGATCTCATTGTTTGTCCCCATGTCTGATGCTGTGTGCCTTTAGTCCAATTGATGTAAATGACAACAGATCAGGCTGGTAGAATACCTTATCAATGAGGTCAACCACTTCAGCACTCAAATTGGTGGGGAAATCCAGCTGACGGCAAGCTATTCTCCCAAATGTATCAAGCTCACTGTCCTGCCAAGACCCAAATGGGAGCTCATTTTGTAACATGAAGTACACAAGTACCCCAACTGCCCACCTGCATGAAGTTGCAAACAGACCACAAATCAAGGACAATGTTGGAGACAATTGAACAGCCTAAGCTGAACCTTCACATTTAAACGACTCAATTGTTGGTTCATTCCAATTCCTGTTGAGCTTTCCCTCATCAAAAGAATAGCAGATGAGATGTGCAAGCACCAGTCAGAAGCCAGGCCATGGCCTTGTCCTTTTATGATCTCCGGGGCTAGGAAGTCTGCCATTCCACAAATAGAGAAAGATTGCTCATCAGACATCTGCTCTGCAAACCTGAAATCAGCCAGCTGCCACCACAGCATTGCCCAAAATCAGTGTCACAATTGTGTACACTTCATTCATCTTCCAGTCTCAAACATCCTTTGCTTGTGAGATGAGAGTGCCCCTTGACAGCAATTCAGACCTCCTTAAGACAAACCCACTTATGGAACTGTCATAGGCTATTGTTTATACATGAAAACCTCTTCATTCCTGGATCCACTGCACACTACAGCACTTATTGTGAACATTTCTTGGTCTAATCAGAGACCAAAACTACAAAAGAGGACTATGTGCCAGGACTAAGTTGTACTGACCTTGACTTGACCCTTACGATCAAGCATCAGAATATCGGGTGAAATGCCATGGTACACAACTCCATCCTATGACATGCCAACACAGTCAATATGGTCAGCAAACATATCATTCCCCAACCTGCAAGCCTGTTAGAAAGAAAATAAGTCCCCAGAAGGGAGACACATCAATGAGGTTGCACACAAAAATCCACAACAGCAGTTTGAAGGTAATTGTTGTGTCAGTTCCAGCAGAACCAAAACTAACAGAAACAGAATAAGGACATAACTGTGTGAGTGGCACTCATAAAGTATCAGACCATCACCTTTGTCATGCATGGCAGTGACTAGCTGCCATGACATCCCACTAACTTCATCAGCTCCTGAGAAGTTAGGGCTACAATAGTATGTACAAAACTTCAGCCAAAAAATTATTCAAAATTCTGTGTCACTTGCTGTTGCAATTCTGGAACAAACAGGAAGACTTGATCATGATGTTAGCACTCAATGAGACATCACCAATCAGTAAAGTCAACAGTCTCCTCATTGAAGCTGCAATGGGGAGGGAGGGGAAAACCTGGAATACATATAAGATGACATAGGTCAAAAGGCTTGCCTTATGCAACAGCTCAATGGCGAGCACTACAGAGGCTGTAATGAATCGTGTGGAGTCCTCATCAAGTGGTGAATGCAGGACAATATCCAGGGGGCCTGCGAGTACACAGTTGAGCACCAGTGCTACACTGTCACTGCTGATTGGGGTAGCCAAAAGATGTGGCACATAGGGTGATGGCCTCAGATTTTCAAAAAGGGCTCTTTCTAGCAGGACTTGATTCTCACGGCCTAGTCTCTGGACTTTTCGCCGTTGGTATCTCTTCATACTTATGACATCTCCTGTTCACATATCCAAATATTGTGCACTTTAAGTGAAAAATTGCATAAGCAGCATAGTATAGTAAGAGACACTGAACCTGGGTCACAACTGCCATGGATGCAGACAACCTAGCAGAGAATGTCACATTAGTCCTAGAGGAATCCAACCTCCCTTTACTATAGTTTGATTGTGGAGCAAATCAGCAAACGGAAATGCATGTCTATACTACCAAAAACTCATGGACCATTCAGACCCATGGATGCTAGAATCGTCAATAGCAAGGCCAGTCATTTCATCCCTGAAGACCAAAAATATCAATGTGACTGCAGAAAGAACTCCACAAAAGCAACATGTTACATAACCAAACAGATTTATGTTGGTTCCCACCAAACCAAAACAAACACAACAAGAATGAGTGCAGTAACAGCCTTGTGATACTTATGTTACTGATGTTCATGTACCTGAGGATTTCTCAATACTTACTAATTTATCAATAGTCTCCTCAGAATTTCAGGCCAACAACTATATCAAGATCTCCCTCATGAGTTTCTGCTTCGTTTCCAGATGCAATGGGAAGACTTAGTCATGATGTTGGCTAGCATTCAAGAGACAATGCTAGTAATAAGTCAGTAGTGTCATTATTCAATCTGCAACAAGCCTCAGAAAGGCTCCATACAGAAACATTGGTACATTAGGCTTGAAACAGGATTTGGATCAGTTTCACATACAATCCATCTAAAAGGAGCTGTGAACTGAATGTGGGGAAGCTTGCTTTGCACACACACTCACTTGTGCTTACACAGACACCAACACTAGTTAGATGGAGTTTGGAAGAACAAGACTATCCTTCAGTTCAAAGAATTGGGAAGTACCTGATTTCTTGCAGACCACCACCCCAACCTCGCAATAGTCTGTCACATACACAGTCTCCTGCCAGTCCTGATTAAGACCAAAACTGTCCAGTCTCATGAGTCAACACTTCAGGTTATTTCAAAACCCTAGCAAATTTTTTTAAAAGGATGCAAGAAAACCATCATGTAAGGATCTATTTAAATCACAGTCCATAATATCATGTATGTGATGACAGGGAGCCCAAAAACTATGTTTCATGCAGACCTCAAGAATCTGAGAGCTCTGCCTTGATGATAGCACATCGCTTTAACCAGGCTCATTGTCATCATCCTATACCTCATTACACTAGACTTGAGAAGTGAACTGCTCTAGGAAAAGAATGCAACATCAGAAATATGAAAGGATCGAAGTTCAGAAGATGTGGGCTCTAACCAGGTCCTTTGGTGTAATTTTCTCAAATGCATGTTCATCAACCTCTGCAAGTTGCACTTTTCTCAAAAGTGACATCTTATCTGTATGGCTGCACATGTTAAAATGTCCCCCTTTCACTGAGAGTGGACAGTAATAAAGTAAATCTATACTGACATGTGCAGCACAAAATAGCAAAGAGGGTTCAAATGTCTCAAAGAAGCAACCACAAAGCATGAATGCTTACTGCTGATCCTCCATCATGATGGATCGCAATGACCCCACAGTTTCTTCAAATCTCTTCCTTGTGATGGTCCAACATTGAACATCACCAACAGCAACTGCTGTCATTGGAGGCCCAGGCTCCTTAAGTAGCACCCACTCTCCAAAGGACCTAAAGTCAGGTTCATCTTCCCCACAATCATCACTTACTGCCAACTTACACCTCTTCACTGCAAATTCTGAACTTGCCCTGGGCAGTTGAAATTCTTGAAGGTAATCAGTGTCCAAGTTTTCATGGTATGTGACATCAACATGCCCTTTGTTCACAATGTAGAAGGCTGAAAGCACTTCATCCTGTACAGACATAAGGAATAAACTGCTTGCTCAGGTCAGAGTAGTGTCTGGAACCTGAAACGTTTCTTTCCCCACACAAACCCAATTCATCTTTGCTTATGCTACTAGCTATCAGTTTAGTATTGGTCTTAGTTCATTTTGTTGCAACTTGATTATTCCTACACAGCAGTCACTACAAAGGTGGACTCAAAACCTGTTCTCCTTAATTACTGAGCAAAGTTGACAGGAGAAATAAGTAAACTTGGAGAAACTGAAGAGAAACATACCTTTCTTACTATAATTTCACCGTCAGCAAACGTCACATCAGTTAGAGCATCTACAAGGTTGCGCAGATGAGACAAGGAGAGTTTGGAGAAAATCTCCACAGACTGAAATTTCTTCAGGGAGGGTCGATGGACTTGATTCATAACCAGGACTCCATGAAATGCCCCCTTTTCCAGCACCCACAGACAGCCATCTGTCACTGCACGAACAGTGGCCTGTCCTGGTTTACCATACCTGAATCCAGTCAAGAGAAGTCTGTAAGGTATAGACTAGGTTCAGAGCGAGAATTAGTGTAAAGAATGCTTGGAGAACTGATAACAGGTGGTATTCACATTCACAAATTTCAGCACATTGAGGCCTGGAACCAGAAACCTGGGTACAAAGTTCTAGGAGTAAGGTTACTGGGCAGTTGGCATCTAATGAGAGATTGCTACATCAATATAGACCAGGGTTTAAGTTCCAGCTGAGTGGAGTAGCATTACATAAGTGCAAGCTCTCCAAAGCATCGGGCTGAATTAGAATCATAGCAATGAACCACAGTGCCCAAGCCATGTGTGGCCACAGAACCCATCTGCCATATAAAATTTATGCTTGTCAGCAGTAATGAATGATCTTCAATCAAAAAATATATATATTTGTCACCACAGACTTGTCAGTTGGAAGAATTTTACACAAGGCAGCCCTCTAGCAGCTATCAAAAGCTCCTGTATTTTATCAAGTTGTTGAATATTGGGTTTTCAGCCAACTATGCCCTTGTCAAACATCCACATGTCTACAGAAAGGACGTCAATGAATAGGTAAGGAGCTTAGAGTAACCTCAGAGACCAATACTTCAAATCGGCCACTTTCAACTATGTAAAAGAGATCACCTCCAGAACCCTGTCAACATTAATCACTACATGAGTTCAATCAGGGTTACCAGACATGAAGAAGATAGAGGGGTTCAACTTGAAAGGATGCACTAACAACATTGTCCAATTATCAGCCATCTGATGCCAACAGAAGCAGCTGATGGCAGCCAGCATGCGTGAAAGCTTGACATCATGCAAAAGTCTTACCTGCCGGATGACTATGTCTCCAGCATTGACTTCTACTAGCTCCATGCACTCACAGAGAGTATTGAGTTGCTTTTCTGTCAAACTCTGGAACAAGAAATTGCCTTGCATTGCCTGTTTGATTTGGGCCTGAGAATCAACAGCACCCACCAAAGCTGTTGAACCTCACAGCTGTGTACACTCAAAGTTCAACAGAGAGAGCCGACACTGGAATTGGTCAAGTCAAGTATGAGCAGCTGAATATAGGACCACTATTTGATCAGTTCTGAAATTGCACATCAAGAAAAAACAATGTATCTCCAAGGAGAGTCTATCGTTAATGTTGTACCCTTCTTCAGGTGTGAATATAAAATTGCACTAGACATTGGCTGCAATCTACCTCATCTGCAGGAGTCTTTGAGTGAAGACTTCGGGGGGGCACCCAAGGTTCATCTTGCTCCAAAGAAGCCTCGATGGCTCGTGAATGAGCCCTTGATTGCTCGTGGAAAGGAGGTTGACCATATTTCCATGCCTCCTGCACTTTGCGCAATGGAGACTTAACAACTCCTGCTGTTTGCATTGAATGGCACTTGTGTAGATCTGGTGATCCTATTTGAACCTGTGGTGGCAGACAGCAGTATGAGCAGCAATAGGGGCTGAAAACTCTTCCAGGAGATACTTCCAACAAATCTATGAGATTGCAAGAAGATTCCACAATAACCATTTAAGATAATCCATATGTCAGTTCTGGCAAAACAAAAACAAAGGTGTTAAGAATGAGTGTGTTCATAACATTGTGTCACTCACAAAGTATTAGACCATCACCTCCATCATGCATGGTAGCGACTAGCTGCCATGACTCCCCACTGACTTCATGAGCCCCCAAAAGTAGATATACATGAATCTATTACTTAGTCTGGCCAACAATTCAGGTGAAATATTATAGAAACATTCTGCATCCAGAGTTTGTCACAGTTCTGGAACAACAGGAAGAATCAGTCATTATGTTGGCTAGCACTTGGAGACATAGCTAATGAAGAAGCCAATAATATCCAAGCTGCAACAAGCTTGTGCAAGTAAGCTTCATTCCATTTTAGATTGCCCCTCTAGAAGCTAGCAGCAGTGATGGGAGATTACACATAGTAGTGGTCACATATGGAAAACAAGTGGGACAAGAGAACTTGATCAAAGTAATACATCTTCTAGGCCATCAATGTGGACAACAATAATGGTGATGTCATCTGTGCGAGTTTCGTACTGCAACCATAGGCGGTATGATTCTGCCACAATGGCAGCACATGCATCCTTTGGATCACTTGATTTTGCCACCTGTCCTCACAAGAAAACACCCGACATTTTTTATTTGAGACACCAACCCTATAAACTTCTTCTGGTTTACCTTTGCAATCAACTGAAAATGGATCTGACCAGCAACTGCCCAAACTATCAAATTCAGATGATTCTGATGACAATCCAACTTGGATCTTCTACACATTCAGAGAGCAGTAATGTACAAGGGATATGACTGAAAGAATCACTACATGTAGACAGGACCAGGGAACTTTCCAACTGATCACAGTTTGGGTCAAGAACTTGAAAACAGCAATTGGCTGCTCAACTTGTAAATGCTTGGCATCCACTTGTTGCCTGCAAATATCTACTCTGGGCTAGAGAGGAGAAAATTGTGAATCCAAAAGAGGAACCAAAACCACCTAAATGAGTGAGCCATATGGTACCCCCTAATGTCCAGCTATCAAGACAACATGACAGATGATGCCCATGTCCTGATGGAGATAACACAGTTGTAGCATACAAGATGATAACACACTTTCAAACAAGATATTCAAAGAGGTAATTCTCTTACCTGGGCAAACAGTGACTGAGCAAACTTGTGGGTAATGCATGAAAAAACAGCAATTGAAAAATGCAAAGATGCATATGGAGAAACCCACCATGTCAACAACTGCCTGGCTTGAGAGAAACTCAAAGACACCATCACTTGCAAGCACAAAGAAGGGATGTTTTGCAGTGAGCTCCATAACCAGAACCTCAGGCACAGCAATCACACCAATTTGCTCTGCAGTGGAGTCTCCTATGCTTCTTGTGAAGGCGGTGCCAGGGTACATGCCATTGGCCACCCACAGACGGGGTGGGTCACCATCATCATCATCCTCACGTCCCCAACACTGTATGTGAGGGTCCTTCAGCCCCTCTAGTTGGTCAAGTGTCAGTACCCGAGCCCCACAGGATTTTACCCTGGCACACTCATCAGTCCGGAACGGTGTCTGGTCACTTGACAGGTCTACTGCAACAAGATTCTTCCCTTTCCACTCAGCTATCACAGCTCGTGAATCACCCACATTTGCTACATAGAGTGTGCGGCCTCGAACTAGAACAGTGACAGCTGTTGTCCCACTCATGGAGTCATCAATGTTGAATTGATGTAGCTGCATGTTGGTGCTTACAAAGGATGAATTATAAGCCTGCAGCATATCTGATGGGAAGTGAGAACTCCTTAACAAGTTCTCACACAAATGCTTTTTGGCAAACTGAGAGCAATGGGCACCAAATTCACCATGCCCATCAAACACTCCAAAGAAATGGTGACTGGGATTACCACCAAACCCCATATGCACACATGAGCTGTCCTGGTTCACTTTGTCAGGAGCTTCTGGATAGTACCCTCTCTGTGTTAGGGATGAGTACCTTAGCTCATAACCACCAGCAGGAACTTTGACAACCCTACAACCACTTGCTGGAAGGCACTGATCAGGCGGATGATTGAGGTGAGACATTCCAAGATCGAGATCAAGAGAAGGCAAGAGTAGAGAATCCTGACCCCTTCCATTAGAGCCAAATTGGTGAGGCATGCTCTGAGAAGAAGAGTTATTCTCAGGTTTCATCTTGGATTTCAAGAAACTGTCTGACTTGACCTTGAATGTTCCATCTTCTGGCTTGACATTGGATGCTCCGACCTTTGACTTGCTCTTGGGTGTCCAACTATCCATTCTCACTTTTGGTGTTCCATTCTCAGATTTCAGTTTTGGAGTCCCATTTTCAGACCTAAGTTTTGGAGTTCCTTTCTCAGATCCAGCTCTGCTAGCTGCCCTGCTCCCCACTCTGCTCGGAACACGAACAGGCAGACCCAACACATCTCTGATTGAATCATCACTATCTGAAGTTGCAGGGTGCACTTCAAACTCATCTTCCAGTCCCTTATTGATTGCAGAATTCTCTGCCACTTCATCAAGCTGCACACTGGCTGCAGTCTTTCCATGAACACAACCCATAGTTTTGTTCAAAGATAAAGCCAGAGGAGACTCAGCCACAAGACTGTGGTGGCCAATGCTATATATATCCAAACTGCTGATGTCCCCCTATCTAATGTCTGCCTTACTTGTCCTGGTCTCCTGTATCCCCTATAGGTGCAACACAGAGGTCTCTGCCTTTTACACCAAGATTCATAACCCTGTTGAGCCTTGCCTTCCAAAGGAATTACAGTCGAGAGGCACCTTCCTTGTGCAAACTATATGATGCAGTATCGTCATGTCCGACCTTGTTACCGAATTTGACAGCAAACACAAGCCTTGTTGATCCGGGAAGACATGCTTCCTCCAACACCTCTGCTTCTCATTCGAGGCCACATACTTCTAAGGGAAAAAAGTCTTACATTGTACCCGCTAGAGGGTCCGCAGAGTGCACCGGCTCAATTACAACAGACCAAAAAAATAATCCTTGCACCTGGTCTCGTCCCCTAAAACATTATTGCGGCCAACCGAAGCACAAGACAAGCTGCAACTCACTCTCTATGCTAAAGAATTACCAGTCTCCAGAGAAGGGGAGTATCTTATATCTCGGGCTCCGTGAACCGGCTTCCGTGAAAATAGCCTCCAAGCTTGATGCCTCTAGCAGCCCCCTCTTCTCGACCTGACTCATACGCATGAGACAGAGAGCCCAATGTCTGGGCGCATCAGAAGATGAGCTTGGTGTTCAGAAGCTGGTGAAGTTGGACGCTGTGCACACATGCGACAACGGAGAAGAGCGCCTGCACAAGGAAGGAGGAGCTGATGAGAGCGACGATCGAGACTACAAGGTCCCGACCCGACTCCCTGCTACTATTAGGAGCTTGAGCCAGTAATAATTCAAGTTATCCGCTAAGGAATCCGGATTTTGGCCTCCAGTTTTCGACCTCCCTAATGGACTTAGAGGTAGTTGATTAAGCCCTAACCCTAGTTAATGTTAGGGTGAAGGTTATTTAACCCTAACAAAATTTAGACATCTTAACCTAGTGTTAGGTATTGAACACACATCTACACCTAGTGTCAAACTAACAACCATTTAGAATTAATAACCTAAAGCATAATTCACACTTGGAGGTAACTCAATGTTAAGTGGGTGTTAAAATTTGGAATTCAAGATGATTGTTCACATATAAAATGTTTGGTAACACAAATGTTGAAATGGCATCCTATGTGGCATGCAATGTTACTTGAAAGTTAAGAAAAATGGTAATTATCGTTAAATCTTCAAAAAAATTAGATTTACAACCCAAAATGTAATGTTACATATGTGGCCCAAAATCAAGTGTATAATTCAATGTTATGTAAAAAATTTATTACGGTCAAAGTCCTTGCCCACCATCTCTAGGCCACTTGTTCACCTTTTTTGCGATGAACTACAATGCGACCCAACAATAAACCCAACAGCACAACAAAAAAACACAAGTGTAACACTAAAATTCACGAACAACAACATTGCAATGGCAAAATCAATGCCAACAATAACAAAGTAGCACCAACAACAACATTCATGGCCATCTCTACAAAAACAACAGTCAAGGAAACTATAAGGACCAAAACATTGAAAGAGGTAAGCAATTCATGGCCAATCCATCATTCTGTGTAATCTGCAAAAATATAAAAAAACAAGTGTTAATCTAAATTTTTCAATTCATTGCAAAATTTGTAGTTGTCAACAATTATGAAGAAGGAGGTTCTTCAAAGACAAAAAGGAAAGCAAAGAAGAATGCAAGTTCAAATGCATCAATTAAAGTGCAATTAAGGAAACCAAGGCAGCTAAATTAGAAGTATAAAAAAGTATCAGTACTCATCAATGTTAAGTGGGATGAACACATTGTATTTTTAGACAAGGTTGACCCACAGAACTAGTTTGAAACAATTGTAATAAAATGGAAGAAGATCTTTATAATCGTCATGCAATTTGGTTGTTCACAACATATGAGAAATGGCCTAACATGCAAGGATAAATGGGGAACTATAGTTGGGAAATTCAAAAAGATCTTTGATCACATGTCAGTGATAGGGCAAAATGAAGATTATTAAGCAATGAGCCCACATGACAAGGTTGCACACCACTTGCCACAATTTTTCAATAAAACACATTATGACATGATCATGGAATTCATGGGCAAGAGACCTATATTCAATCCTCTACACATTTGAGATCTCATGCATGATTCAAACAACATCAATAATGCAATTGGCTTCAACATTGAAAAACCCATTGATTTCACTAATCATGGCACAAAGACAAAACATGTGTATTGTGGGTATGAAAATCCAACAAGAATTGAAGACAATTGGGCATTTGTGAATGACCTTGCAAGTGCTCATACCATAGTACCTCTTCCACATTCACAATCTTTCACAAAAAAAAGGCTCTGAATGAAGCTGTTGGAAACTTCAACAACATCCTAGTGGATAGTCTAGTACCCACTCCAAAGAAGACCACAATGAAGAATGCAATCAAGACACTAGTGTAGCATGCAACCAAAACTCATGGGTAGAAACTCCCTTAAACACCAAATTCAATCAACAAAGGATTTCAACATAGAAGAAGTGGAGGAGCAAAAAGCATGAGCGACGCTAGAATAAAACGTAAGTACTCTACATCTCATAAGACCATAACTAATGCAACTAAAAAAGGAAGTCAAATGTTAATGAAATCAATCAACCACATGCATGAGACCAATCTAGTTTTGGAGGAAAAGCAATCCAAATTTCAAGAAGCTAACTTGGAAAACAATTGGATTACTTCAAATGCAAAAACAAACTGATAAACAAGACTCAAATTAACATGGTCTGAGTAATTACAAGTCTTATCAAAGTCATGAACATGGTTCTCAAGTGTGACAAAGGTAAAAAACTTCACCTGCCAGAAAAAGACTACCATGAACAATGAAGCAAGGATGACCCAAAGCAACAAGACATAGAACTACAAAAGAAAGTATTTCACATTAGAATAAAATGGCAATGTTGATTGATCACCTTCGAATCAAATTTTGAAATAGGTTGAAAATACAAAAACATAGTTTTGTGTTTATCATGTAACAAATCCAAGATAAATGTTCAACTCCCTACGCATTGCCTCATTAAATCTTTCTTGACCTTCAAATGTATGGGTTAATGTTTGATCTTCAATCACCTCAATGACTCTCCATGTTGCATTCAGTTTTGTATTCACATGCAAATCCACATCAATTATACGGATCAATCTTTAGATATGTGATTTAAATTGAGATCGTAGAAAATTATGCAATATACAATAAGCAGTGAATGCATATGGCACAAAAGAAACATGTAATTCAGTTTTGGTAAAGAACTCCCTAAATGTTTTTTTAAGAATGCCAAAAGCATTATCCACAACCCAACAACCTCTTTTGTGTTTTCTATTATACAACAATTCCAAAATAGTGTGATGACCTTTTTTGAATGGGGTCATGATCCATGTAATTAAAGGATAACCTTTGTCACTGAAAAGATATGGAGGAAATTGTTGAAAGTTTGTGTGGCTTTCAAAAAAACCATGGTATTGGGCATTTTTGTATAGTGTATACCTACATAAACCCTTGCATCATTTACACTTCCTAGAAGACCCATAAACACGTTGGTAAACTTTTTTCCATAATCAACAACAGCTTGCACCACAACATTATACCCACATATTTTGTGGTAATAGTAATCTTCAAAATATGCATATGGCTTCACAATTGAAATGTGTGTGCCATCAATGGCACCTTGAACATTAGGGAAACCACACCAAGTTTTAAATTCTTCCATTACAATTCCCATTTCCTTTCCCCATGGCCAAGTAATAATATGCATGTAAACAAAATTAAAAGCTTTGACAAATTGATGGAGGATGACAAAAACAATCGATTTATCTATTGCAAATAGTTCACTACATGTAAGAAAATTAGCACCTTGAGCTAGTTTATAGATTGAACAATAAACCCAAATCTCTACAAATATCACTTTATGATACTTTGTGTTTTGCTTTTGAAAAACAGGTCCCAAACATTCAATAATGTTAAACAAGGTTGGTTTGTTCATACGAAAATTTTCCACCCATTTGTTGTCATCAAACTCAGTTAACAAAAATCTAGAAAACTAGCTTGTGCTCTTAGGTTTCACCCAATGACCTATATCGATAGACAACATATTCAAAGCATAAGAAATTTGAAATTCATGTAATGCAACAAATACAATAAGTAACTTGGATTCTGTTGGCTCAAGTGGTGTTGTTAAGAGGTCCGGGTGGAAGAAGCTTGGTGGGCTTGCTCCATTGGCTGAAAAAAACATCTTTTGCATCACATCAACTAGCAATGTGATGCAAAATGTCAAAACCAACTAATCAACTTCACCTTCCATCAAAGCAACAAGATGCAAACAAAAAACATAAAAGAACACATGACATGTGCATTGGCTTTAGATTACAAAAAAGAACTATCTTCCAAATGTTTCACATGATAAAAGCGTTGAGCACTGCAAGCAAGCAAAAATGAATTAAAGTTGAAAGCAAAATTCAAGAGTTGATAGCACAACAAATAAAAAGAGCAAGAGCGTGAAGGAAAATAACAAAGCAAAAAGGAACGAGGAAGAATGTGAAGGAAAAAAGGAGATAAATGAGGAGTTTGATGAAAGATTTGTAGATAGGGCATCTTGGAAAAAAAAGGGGGCAAGCAAAATTAAATATTAAAAAAAACACCTACCATTGATGATGTCCATGAACAATCATGATGTTTGGCGATTGTAAAAAGAAGCTTCAAGAGGTACATGGCATCAAATGTGAACACATGATACCAAACGACCCTTTCAGTGCTTTGCGTAGCTACGATGATGAGCCTACCCTATTAGTAACAAAAAGTTTTTTAAAAACACTACCACTAGGTGTGAAAGGTACACAACAATGATTTATTTTATAATTTTGTTAAAACTAATTAAACCTTAAATTAACATTTCAATAAAAAGTGGTTTTCATTTATCACTAACAAAGTTTTAGCCTTTTCATTGAAGTGCAACAACATATTATGTAATATAAAAAAAATTTATTATAATTCAACATATTAATGTTTCTTTGTTTTGTCATGTGTGTTAATTTAGTAATTTGGTTACATCCCAATCAATTAAAAATAAAATGAGTTAACTTAATTATTTGGATTTAATTTTGAATGAATGCAAATGTGAACAACGTTTGGGACATTTTTGTTGATGGGATATAATTTCAAATTGTGTAATTTTATTTCAAAACACAAAAATTTTGTTATTGCAATTTTTTGTATTATACAAGTTTTTTTTGCACAACTTTTGTTAGGTTTTGCTTTGTGATCTTTTGGACTTAGATTCTTGTTTCTTGTAGGTGAGTTTTATTTTTTAAATCATCAAAAGTATGGTTTAATTTTGTGTTGTGTTGAAACTAAATTCAATTTTGTGTAACACTTGGTTTATTCATGTTTTGCATGAGAATTTAGTGTAGTATATGGTTGCATTGTTGTTATCACTTTTGCAAAGTCTGGGTTTTGTTGTTTACGAATTGCAACAAGTGTTGTGGAATAAATTTTATTTTCAACATGGTGCAATGTGGGTTTGTTTTGTTGTTGTTGTTTTTTTTTTTTCCCTTTATTTCTTTCCCATTTTTCCACTTGCTTTGTTGAAGCCAACTCCACACACCCAACAACAAGGCAACAACAACAACAATAAAAGGAATGAAGGAGGGGGGTTGATCAAGAGGAAGTGATGGTGGGAGGAATTAAATTCCATTGTCATCCTTGTCATGCATTGATAAAATTTACACCTTTTTCAAATCTTGGAAATTTGGGTGCTTTTGATTAGGTTTGAAATAAGGAGGTCTAGGGGTCTAATTTTTATTTTATTTTTCCAAACCTAGATGTCAAGTTCTTACTTATAATTGAACATTAGTCTAGTGATTTGACAAAAATATTTGTAAAAATGTTTCAAACAATTTGGTGTCAATGGTTGAACATGTTGTCACATCATTTCATGTCATGTGATGCGAAATGACATACACAATGTGAATTATTTTTTTAATTTAATTTTTTTGAAAAAAAATGTAACATGAAATGTGATGTGAATGATGTCACACAATGTGAAACATGACATGATTTTCTTTTTTGCAAATTATTTTTGGAAATTCACCATGATCGTTTTTAATGTTGATTTAGCATGATTTATGTGCCATCATGTTTATAAAAAGAGAGGTTATGTGCATGGAAGTGTGTAATAGTTTTGGAATCAAAAAATATTGCACTAAAAGAAAAAGGGCATTTTTTAACCAACTGGTTTTCGACTACATGTTGTTTTCAACTTTGTTTCGAATACAATAACATTTATTTTTTAAAAACCACATGGATGGGATGGCATCTCAAATGAATTGACATGTTAACTAGTTTGGTAAGTGTACGATGGCATTGACCATTAATGGATGTTGACCACTGAAATATTTTTAAAATATATATATAACCTAGTTGAAAAATAATTGAAAATTCCACTTTGCCATGACATTATGCCACATCAAGTCAATTGTTTGACTATTTTGGTGGACCTTGTTTTTGAATGGATGAAAGAAGGATATTGATGGATGAAATATTGCATGCATTTTCAACTGTACTTCAATTTTAATTATCATTACCTATACCCTACCCACATATTACCTACCCACCTACCTACTTATCATTACTTACACCCTACATACATGTTACCTACTTACTATTGTAATTCATAAACATAGGACAACCACCTTATAGGAGAGTCATTTCATTGTTTCAATAAATATTTGATTAATAACATTAGCATCTTCGATATGTAGATGGGACTAGTTCCTACATGGGAACAATGTTTCCTTACATAATTTTAAGATTATTATAGGTTTTGGATTCTTAGTTGATAATGCATAAGTAGATTATGTTTTTATTATGGTTTGATTTTCTTTAGTTAATTTTAACTAAATGTATTATCCCCATAGTCTAGCTTTAGTAGTCTTACAATTGTGACTGTAATTTGTGCATATTTGTAATCTCAACTACATTTTAACCAATTTACATAAATTTTGACTTATTTTCAACTTCTTTTCAACTACCTTGTAGTTCATCTCTTTACTTTGGCTCGACTTCACATATATTGGAGGACCTACAAACAACAAGATGTCATGTGTCATGCAAATGTGTAACATAAGTGTCCACATGGCACAATATCATATGTTGACATTTTCAATAAATCAATAATGTCAAGATTTTGAGACCATGCACATGGCACATGTCAAATAGTGTAATTTGATGGTGGACCATGAATGTCCATGTGACACATGTCAATGTTCCATTGGTTATAATATAATTGAATAATAATCAAAATTTTACAATTCCATGCCCTTCCTTAATGACATGACATGTGCCAATGTTACATTGGTTGTAATATAATTAAAAGATAGTCATAATTCCAATTCCACACCCCCAAATGACATGACACGTGGGTGGATGAAATTCATCCATTGACTTGCTAGCATGTAATGAACTACGTCCAGTCAACATTTTATAGTTGAAACATTACATCAACTAAAATGTATGTCATTTTCAACTAAAATGTTGTCACTTCAACATTAACCCACAAATTGACATGTGTGCATTGTTTTCAACTATGTTATAAGGTTGATTCAACATTATCGACTATTTTGGAAATTAATTGACAACGTCATTTTTGAGTTGTGAAAAAATATTTTGTAACTGAAAGTGGTTTTTTCAACTATAAATGACAATTGAGAAATAGTTGAAAACATAGTTGAAAAATTGGGTTTTTCTCCTAATGTTGGAAGCTAAAATATAATATTCATTTTAAAATTAATTTCCATTTAATCTTTGGGAATTCACATTTTGCTTGTGTCAAATGGTTATGATTAGTTGTATAATTAAGTTTAAATTAATTATGCCTAATCTAGATTAGTATAATCTAATTTAATGTGTAATATAGCTATGTACAAATTCGAGTGTGAACTAGTTCAAGTTAATTCATGGATTTGATAAAAAAACCTAAATTCTTATGATCTCAAATCCCTTTTTGCTAATTTGAAATTCTAGAACATAATGTGTTTATGTTTTGCAAGTTTTTTTGTGTTTATGTAGCTTTTCATGGTACATTTTGTTTAATTGTGTTTTCATTTATATGTTTTTGGTTTTGGATTCCTATGTATTTATAGGTGAGTTCATTTTGGTTTGGGTATGGTGTAGCATTCAAGGTTTTATTTATTATGTGTCGTATGTGTGATGATAACAATAGTTCCTTACTACAAAATGTGGGTCGAGTTCACTAGTCCTCTTTTATTAGACCAATGAATTCATTTCTTCCCCACTAAGTCCTGTTCACTATGACCAAGGAATTCACTCAAAATCCAATGAAATCATTTGGCATACAAGGACACCTTTTGTTGTAGTGGTTGTAGGCGTTGATGTGGTAGCACACAACACCCGTACAAAGGAAAAATCATGAATCATCTACGTTGATGAGTTCTTAAGGAAGAACATTACCTACATGAAAGATTTCAACTTATCTAATGACTTAAAAGTTTTAAAAGATTTTTCCAAGGCACGGGGTGGTGTTCGACAATCATACTTGTGCCAAACATTTAGCAAATTAACATTGTGTTAATGAATCTCCATTACTATATTTCAAAGGTGGAGGAATGTCACACCATCAACAAATGCGGAAGATTTGAATTCTTGTCATGATTATTGTGCAAGGATCACAAAAGTGAAAATTTATGTTACATGATTTGTGCATCTCCACTTATGTTTGATACGTTGTACATGTTGTTTATTAGTATGTTGGTTAGGTTGTCATATGATTTCAAAAGGTAAGGGGATTACCAAATTGTTTACCAATTGGCTATGGTAGGAAGGTGAACACACATTCTCAAGTTAAATTCTTAATAGTATGTGTTTACTATTCAACGTGAAACCCTAAGTGAAAGGTTATATGTTTTTTCACATGTGCCTTTATTGTCATAATTAACTTAGGGGTTGTGATTAGAATGGTTAATGGTTGCGCATGGGACAAGGTTACGTACACCCAATCTTGATCATTGAATAAGTAATATTTAACGTGTGGTTTTCTCATACATATTGATTATGTTTTAACCGAGGTTAGGTTGTATTAGGATGCACATTTATGGATATTTAAAATTTTAATCACCATAATGTCCCATTGTTTTGTGTTGTGATGAAATTGAGTTGATGATCGAAAGACCACCTTGTCGTGTTTATAATGTGCCCAAATGTTGGCCTTGCGAAATGTTTTTATGGTGTAGATGCCTTAGCCATACATGTGTAACATCCCTTGTTGAGAATTCCAACTCAACTAGTTAGGTTTCATTAGTTACTAGAATAGGAATGACACGCTCCCAAGTCCCTAGTTAGCCCCAAGTTGGGGCTAAATCACTCAAGTTGCGGAAATGTGGGGGACTCGGGGCACGCTCCCAGCTTCTAGCACTAAAGGGGGTAAGAGGGGCGTGCTGAAAGCTCTGGGATTAAACTAGGAAGAAGGACAAGCTACTTATTTATTCGGTCATGTATCCAAAACCAACCAAGAAGTTAGTTAATACTCATTCAGAACACTCTTTGTGTTGGGACAAGTCAGGGGAAACCTTGGACCCACTTAACTCACCACGGCCCGGATTCGGGGGAAGCCACCACCTTCCCTCATATAGTACTCTTTGCGACTCACCGTCGCACTTGCATCCGAATGGCACTTTTTATCGGGACTCCCAAAGTTTTGTCTCGAAAGTGTCCCAGTTTGGACTCCCGGGACTTTGGGTGTTCATAACTTCTCGCTCCAACCTTCGATTGGGACAAGGTCTGAAGCAAACTTGTAGCTCTCCTTGAGAGCTTTCTAATGATGTGTTGCACTCCACCTGCACACACCGGGATAGGGTCAATTCCTGACTTTTAATGGTCAGGGGTCAAATTGCCAATTTGACTTCCGGCCCTTCTTTCGACCATAACTTATGCTACAAATGTCCAAATGGCTCATGCAAGGCCATTTTGGACATCTACACTTCAAGAAATTTCTAATGGTATAAAGAAAACCTTAATGCGAGGTGTTTTGACTCCTACAATTACGTTATGAGTTTTCAAAAGTCTTGGAGGACTCCCAAGTCCCATTTCCGGGAGTGTGAGTGGCGACCTCACACTTCCCTCAAAGTGGGGTTGCGACAAAGAAAAGAACTAGGTTACTTTGACAAGGTTGAATTACTTTCTTTACTTATATAAGTTTGGTTATTTGTGGTTTGGTCTTTTAGTTAAATACCTTGGTGTTAGTGGTTTTGCTCTCTTTTCTTAATTACACAAGTTTGTGTATTTCATGTGACAAGAACCTTGAGGAATTCTTGATGTTATGTTCCATGTTGTGAGCATCATGTTTTAGCTTTCTTTTAATAAAGATATATGTTTGCACTTGACGAAATCTCCTATTTATTAACATAGTATCAAAGCTTAAGTTGTTTGATGGGAAAGTTGAAAGAGATTTAGAGTTAGAAATTCTCTAAAATTAGAGCTTAAAAGTCTTTAGTAATATCATAAGAGTTTATTAAGTGCAAAAGAGAAACAAGGAAAGGAAAGAATGTGAAAAGAAAGAAAATTAAAAAAAAAAGGTGAGAGGAGATCAACATATCAAGGGTTATGGAAGTCAGATCTTTAAATCTAGATCTAAATCTACTGTGAAAAAATCTCAGAGTGAAACTTGGAAAGATTATAAAAGACCATAAGAAGCTTTTATTTTCAAAATTCCAAAAGAAAATGATATGTTTTGTGAGAGTTATGAGCTTTTGAAAACTCTATGTCAAATCTAATTTTTTGGTCATATCTCCTTTGTTTGAACATTTTTGGATCTACATCCTTGGGATTTTATAGATCATAAAGGAATATATATGTGAAAGAAGTTTCATGTGATTTGGATATGTATCGAGAGAGTTCCAAGTATCTAAAGTTTCAGCCTTAGTTTTGAAGTCAGTTTCTTTTGAAAGTGATAATTCATCATTAATAGAACAAATATAGAAGACATATATTTAATGTGTCTCCCAAAATCTCAAGGAGTTTGGAGTTATTGAAAGCAAGGTTTAAGTCATTTTGTGTTTAGGTCCCAGTTTGAAGTGATTTCAAGGAAACAACAAAATCTTTTGTTTTATGAAATTAAATGAGTTGAAATTTTGATAGATGGTAATAAACATAGTTTTTCCTATTTCACCAAAATGTCATACGATCCAAGGTCATATGTGACTGGTGTAGTTTTGCAAACTTGTTGTGACAAAAATGTACATTAAGAATACATCAAAACAAATTTTGAAACGGAACAAATACAACTTGGGAGAACTTGAAAAAAGGAGTTTGAAGATTGGGAAGCGCAAATACATTATCAAGGCCTTCATACAAAAGTTTAGTTTGTAATCATGTACTTAATACCATATAAAATATTACACAAGTTACGTACGTATACGTCAAACCTATGTATAATATAAAATTTCATATAATACTCAAGACATACATACATATGCAAAGTCCATTTTGTTCAACCCTAACCCTAACCCTAATCCTAAAAACCTAAGGAAGGAAATAAAATCATTTGTGAAACCCTAAGAAGACATTGAGTGTTACCTTGAGAGATGGCAGATAGTATTTTTCAAATTACAATTGAGAAATTAGACGAAAATAATTTCCAAATGTGGAAATTTAGGATTATGAATTTATTGATGGGGAAAGGCTATTGGGAGTTCATAACTAGTGATGAGAAAGAACCTCCTTTCCTAGAAAACCCCACACAACAACAAATTCAAGCCAATAAAACTTAGCATGAAAAAATGAGGAAAATATTGTATTGGCTTTCTATGAGTGTGTTTAATCCATGATTATGCATATTCAAGATGCAAAATCATCCAAGCAAGCTTGAGATACATTGGTGAAAATGTATAACACCAATATACAAATCTATGAAATGTAGTTCAAGTAAGAATTGTATAATCTACAAAAAAACAATATGAACCTTACACTACTAGAAATCTTGTCATTTGCAACTAATCACTATGCAATTGGCATGCAACTGGTTGTCGTTTGTAACTATCTTGGTCATGTTTACAACTACAAATTTGGTATTGTATAATTTTTGGGCCATACGATTGTGTGTGCAACTGACATGCAACTAAATGTGTATAACATGGACACGTGTCATAAAAATAATGGCCTAAACTTATACATACTTAAATATTATACTTAATATATCTATATA
>Ga0116231_10004939_pt1 | contig 26682 bp, 21 predicted proteins | sample S1TSphgellanicum_2_FD_89695 | JGI IMG/M metagenome (GOLD analysis project Ga0116231, IMG submission 89695) | Host-associated microbial communities from peat moss isolated from Minnesota, USA - S1T2_Fd - Sphagnum magellanicum MG | ecosystem: Host-associated > Plants > Peat moss > Unclassified... | reverse complement strand
CCCCAAAAGAAATTTTTTTTTCGTTTTTTTTTTTAAAAAAAACACGGGGTGAATTTTATAAACACCACAAAGATAAAAACCTAGATAAAAAAAAAAAAAAAAAAAAAAAAAAAAAAAAAAGTCCCATGGGTGTTGTGGAATGGCTCCCTGGCTATTGGGAGGAGGGACAGCAGTTGCCATGGCTATTGTGACCAGTGCATTAATGAGGGATCGCAAAGACTATGTGTTTGGAACCGCAAGACCGGACCTTACTAAGGACTCTTAGTACGTACGATGCAGGGTCAGCCTGCAATCCTGTCGTCCCTTACTTGTGTCGGCAGACGAGCACGATGGCGGACAAGGCAAGCAAGGGAAAGGGGATAAGCAAGCGAGAGCGCCTTTGGAGCGACGACGGATCTCGAAGATCTCTGAGCGCGCGATCGGGGAGACGACGGAGGAGGAAGAGCTTTTGGTTGTCGTTGAGGGAGAGAGAGATAGAGAGAGAGAGAGAGAGATCGGCAAAAGAAAAAAACAGAAGAGATGTCGTGGCTCAGGTCTGCCATCAGCAAGGCAGCCGAAGTCGGAAACAAGACCAACCTCAGTCGCACGGCTAAAACTTTCGCCGACGCCGTGCTCCAGCAGGCTGCTGGTGGTGCTAAAATTGTGCAAGATCGCCTGGTTCGTCCTCTCCCCCTCCTCTCTCTCTCTCTGGGAAGTAAAGTAAGTATGTATCTTCGAGTCTAGTTTTCTGCTACATTGCTACTGCCTCCGCACGTTCGTTGCCGGTTGTGCTACGGCGTCCTTTGGTTAGAAATGCGGCTCTGGTTTTACGTCGTGTCAGGGTTCTCTTGGAGTCGGAGAAGCGATGGCATTCCGGAGGCTCAAGAGACTCGGATAGGTGAATTGAGGCGCGGGAGAGAGAGAGGCGGACGGATCAGTGCATCTTGAGATTCTAGGGTCTGTAAGGGGGCAGATGTTGTTAAAGATTTTTTGGTTCTTCCATTCTAGGCAAGGCGAAAGTTCAAGGAGATCACGGTTGTTGCAACTGTTTGTATCCCCTTTCATAGTCGGGAAATTAAGCACCTTTTTTTTTCCCCCGTCTGCCATCATTGTTGCAGTGAGATTGTTGTTGTGGTGGTCGAACCATAGCTTGAACTGTTACCGCTGATTTTCCACTATTCCAAAGACCAAAACTGCCTTGCTGTGTACACACACATACATACATACATGCCTTCATGAGGCTATGAGGCCGACAGAGTCCTTCTAGTTAGTTTGACAGTGACTCCGAGCAAGGTTTTCTCTGGATACCTCTGTCTTTATGCCTTTAGGTCAGTTGGATCTCCATCAGTCGGTACAGAGCAGGAATTTTTTTGTGGAAGCACATTGTTGGCAATATAGGTTTAAAACATTTTGGATATTCTTCTGCAGTCGGGGCGAAACCTAAACAGCTTCAAGAATGCAGTGAGAAGGCTCGATGAGGTAGCATTGAATGCTCGGAAGCTTGAACGAGTTCAGGCTTTGGCAAGGTGGCTAGCTGCCCTCCAGGATATCCAACGCACTCTGAATGGTGGGAAGGCTGGTGGTGGGACAGAATCTCCAAGAGCACCACAAGATGATGATAGTGCATCACCAAGGAGAGCCTCCTCAGTAAGTATCCTTGACATTCCGATCATCCAATTCCTGACAGTTCTGGCATGTGAGTCTTAAGTCCACCTTGTAGCACTGTTCATTATCCGTACTGTTCCATATCGTTGCTTAGAATGTGCAGCTAACTCTTTGTTTCCTTTGATAAAGCATTCAGTATTAAGATCATCCTCCTTAGCAAAGGTGTTAACCTGGATAGTTTTTGAGCTTCATCCTGGTGCTTGGACCTGACCAACACTGAATGTTTGCATGGCAGATTTACTTTTTGGATCCAGATACAGGATCAGGGGAGCCCTTAAACTTTCGTGATGTTTTTCTGCACAGCCAAGCTCTAGAGAATATTGTCACCTCAATGGTATGCAGATCTCTGTCCTAATGGTGAATTTGCTTGTTGAGGATTAGTGATGGTTGAAAGAACCGCACCTCCAGTTGGCTAACATCAACAGGAGAAGTTTTAGCATCTGAGAGGATAATGTGAGTCTTGAATGAACCATAAATTTACATGGTATCCATCACATAGTCTTGGATATGTGCTAGAATAAGGTATGAGCTGTGGAATATGTATTTGGCTAGGGTTTCAAACATGTGGTGAGGACCAAGGACAATATTTTTTTGTAGTTGTCCATGTCTCAGAACTCTGTCTGTTTGTGAATCTTTTTGAAGAAAGATGTGCCTAGTGAAAGTTAGAGCAGATGAGTGGTCAAACAAGATACTGACACCGCTGGCATGGTACTTGATTCTGTATTAGATCCTTGAAGCACCAGTGGAGGAGGAGGTGACTATGTTGCTGGAGATGTTTGGGTGAGGATTGGCTTCTTTATGCTGATCTGGCCATGCCTGGCTTGGTTGCAGTGTTGTCAATTTTACTTCTCACTTGTAACTGAACTAGATGCCTGCACTAGTCAATCTTAGTGTCCTCAATTTCCTCAGAATTTCTCCCTAATGTTATGCTTTGTTTGCATATATAGGGGAGCACAATGATCTTGAGGTTGTGTGCCTTAATAGAAAAGAGGGGTTGTGATGCAGGTTGTGTCTTGCAGGAGGCCAAGAGCTTCATCAGGCCATAATCAGTAGTATTCAGGACCTCTCAAAATCTTGCTCAACTTATGTGGAGGAAGTCATGGTGTGTGGTTGTCACCACCCACCTTCTCACTCACTTATGTGAATTCGGTGCCCATTGGTGCATTAGTGCAATGGAGAATATATTGATATCTCCATTTTATGTTGCTTATTATATTCAAGATTGCCACTTCTTTTTGTTGATATGATATCATAAAACCATCTGTGATAAATTCATTTAAAGAGAGAGATGTCAAATGTGGTGGCAGATCAAGAAGGAGGACCTATTGCAACTGGCTCGTGATGCTATCACTGGGTTGAAGATAAGTTTGGAGGTTGAAAGGTAGGCCCAACAAAATGTGTAGCCATCTCCTGTAATATTGTGAAAGGGAGGAATTTGACCATCTCGCCCAGCTATGTACAGGCTGGTGCAGGGTCTTTCACACCAAACAGGCTTTGATTGTTTTCAGGGCTTGAGTTCACTCATGGAGACTTCAGTTATGTAGCATGATGTTCCCTTCAGTTGGTAGCCCAGATTAGAGTTCTTGGCTCTACAAAATACCTTGGAGACTTTCATGTATCCCACCTGAAAGGAGAGAGGGTGAGGAAGGAATAGAGCATCAAGTAATCCTTCCATTTCCAAGGATTCTTTAGCATCTCTTGGAAGTTTCCCAGTGAGGGCAGCTGAGTGTGGGGGAACAAGGTGTTTGGACTGAGTGAGAGAACATTTTGTGGGTAGGGACAGTTGTTGATTGTTTTTGCTGGGAAGTGCAGGTTAGATTTTGAGATCAGCAACCTGCAGCAACAGATAGCCGAAAAACACAAAATGCTAGAGGCCTCAGGAGATACCACATCAAATGTGGTTCAGGTATGCTACATTGACCCTCTCTGAGTGGCCAGTTTTTTGGAACCTATAGTAGGGTTTAGCTCACTGGGTATGCTTTGGGGCAATTGGGATTACTTTAGTGCCTGCACACAGCAATTCAGTTTGAAGCTGAATTGTACTGCTGAAAGGACCAATTTTGGATTCAGTAATGTGACATTCTTGTTTAGTTCAAGAATCCTATGCAGCACTTTGCAATAGCAGAACTGGTGAGTGTCTTATAACCCTTTTGTAACCCTAATGAAAGGAAGTTAGTTTCACTAAGCAAGGCATTAAGACAGGCTTGAAGTTACTCCTCTTATTAAGTAATACTAGTGACTCCTTATTGGGGTCATAAAAGGGTGGAAGTGCTACATAAGGCAGTGGTAGTCCTGTGCAGAGTTAGCAGTCATGCTTGATTTCTTGGGATACTGTGGAAAGTTGTAAAACATTTTTCTATGGCATTTTATGCTCTGAGGAATTTTTGGACATGATACAGCTGGAGGAAATACTACAGTTGAGTGCACATCTACGCAACTGTTTTCAAAAGAAAACAGAGTTGATACATTTGGGCGATACAAAAGAGGGCCGGGCTCTGAAGGTGACTTTCAATGCTATCAGCTGTGTTCATTCTGTTGATCTGCTCACTCTTGCCACATGGTTCCTTTATTTTAGTTTACCTCCCCTGAGAGCTCCTACTTATGCAGGTGGAGATGTTGAAGGGATTGACAACCAGGCTAACATCAACAGCTGCAGATATGGAAAAAGAGATTGTTGACAACAGGTGCTGCTCTTCAGATCATGTTGAAGCTTTTTCAAGGGTCTTGAATTAGACTCTTGTTCCCTCTTGGTCCATTGTATATATTGCAGCTTGTTAGGTTTTGTGTGCACATCAGAGTTGTTTAAGATTGGGAGCTGGTACGATGGCAGGCAACAAAAGCAGGAAGCTATGGATTATCGTGTCACAAAGGCCCAGGAAGTGACAGAAATAGAGAAGGTGTATCTATCAGTGCAGAGTACTTTCATTGCTTGCCTGCAGACTCTTCTCTTTGTGCCCTTGTGGTCATTTTCACCCTCCAAATATGTGCATGGATGTTTGGCATTGCCTTCTTGTGATATCCCTTATGAACATACTGCTGCTGTGCCAGTTACTATGTCATGCCTTCTCTTGGACGGTTTCTGCTACTTAACTGGTGACTGGAAACATTTGCAGGCACTTGCCACTGACATTCGTGCACTTACAAAGAGAAAAGATGAACTTGAAGCTGAGCTTAATGAAGTAAGTACCTTGAGCCTTGCAAATTTTATGTCCTCTACAATTCTGTTCTTGCTTGCATTACAACTCCTTCTCACTTTTAGAAGGTTTTCTTGCTTCTATTTATTTGTCCGTGCTGTTTCCCATTTCTATGCAACATTAAACTCTTGGTGTCCTTCAGTGGGACAAGGTGTAGTTTATAGTCTCCATTTGAAAGATATGACAAGGCCCACAGATTGCCAGATTTGATATGCATAGTAATGCAGTAGCAACTGTGCACACATCGTAGGTCTTGTATCCCAATGGATCAGGCTTGGTAGCAGTGTGAACCCTAGGGTAAAGAGATCATGCTGAATGGCAGATGTGACATACTGAACCTTTGGATGAAACTGGAGCTGGATCACATATAGCTGCCAATGTCCTGGATTTGTATATCTTGTTAGGCTTTTGAACCTCAATTGAGTCGCAGAGGTTTGTATAGCAGAAAGAGAGAAGTTAAGCACTGCAGAAACTGAAATGCAATGATGGTCTGAATTTGGTCACAATGCTGAGTTGTGCTGGGGTGCTGCCTAAAAGGTCAAGGGGTCATTGGCAGCAGCAACATCACGACACATCAACATACAAGAAGAGAAAGAGCAGTTTGATGAAGCAAGCAGTAATATTGTGGCACAGCTTTCAATAAGGGTCTGTCCTTTATACCCTCTATGTCTTACTTGCATCTTGCATTCTCATACTGGAGAAGATGGAATGGTGGTTTTAAGAACATAAATTGTGGTAGTTCCCATGCTCCCGCCTAGTGATGTTTGGCTTCTGTTCACTTCTGCAAGTGTTTGACACTGCTGTTGTTAATTCTGATCAATGTTCACTGTTTCATAGCACAGGAGGATGAGCTTGTCCACTCCATAGCAGCTCGAAAGGTAGAAGCAAATGCTGTGGGGACTTGGTTAAGCTTTCTGGAAGACACATGGCTATTGCAATCCAGTTGTGGTCAAGAAAAGGATGTGCAAACCCAGTGAGTTCTTTAAGACAGTTATCAGGGACTATTGAGCATTTCCCAAGGATATAGCAAGCCATGATATGTTAGGATTTTCAATGTGGATTTCTGATAAGTCTGATCTGAGTCTTCAACTTCAAAAGCTTGTTATTTTATAGTTGCTACCTCTTTTGCTCCTACATGATAGAAGACTGTTTCCGGCCTTCAATTTCTGCACATACACTTGTTGCAAGTTGTCTATGATATAGCCATATAAGCTGGTGTAGCTGTATTAGTCATATTGGAGCATTTCTTCATGTCACAACTGTATTTGAAACTTGCAATGCTAGGTTGATTTGTCATGTGCTCATTGTCTGTGCAGTTGCATGTGACATGATATGTTTTCTGTGCCTATCCTTGGTAGGGTGGCATATGACAATTCCAAGAAGCAGTATCTGCAGTTAGCTGTATCCAGCTTATCATATTGGGAGGTATGTTCTATTTTTTGATAGAGGTGAATTACTATACATCATCAGTTATTATTGTTAAGTAAGCCTTAAGTGTTTTTATTTGGGTGGTCTTGCTCATACTGTTGCAGGAATAGTTGGTTGCTGTGGAAAAAGACAAAAGCATTAGCTATTGGCAGTGAAGGAGAGAAATTTTAACTTGCTACTGATGAGAAGGAGAATTGTGCATGATTGATGGGGTGGCAGGTTGAACTTAGTCAGTTGTTGAAACAGATGAAATTCTGTGCAGATGAATTAGAAGCTCTGCAGCACAAGCAGTACGCAGATATTCTGACCTTACCTGTCTTTTTTGATATGGCATTTCCAATTCTAGAGGATTGTTCTTGATGTTCAGAAGACACAAGGTGTTTCCATCTCAGAAAGTGGCTTTTCAAAGTCACCTTATTTGTAACTGCACTTTGATTATGGTGTTGTGACAGATTTGGCGCTGACATGTCAATCCTGGGACATGTTGGCTGGGTATTTGCAGAGAAAATATGCAGGAGCTAGGAATGGGAGGTGTGGCTGCAGACATCGTTAGTGCCAAACACAAGATTCAGGACAAGTACCTGAAGGCTGAATCACAAGTAGGCTGCCCTTACCACATTTACACTTCCATGAGGACATATCTTCTTTCAGGGCTCATATGCAGTCTTACTTTTGATGTTTTAAATGCCATGGTGCTAGTGTCACCTGCTCACTGGATCATCAAGGTGGCAATTGCTTTCTGCTCTGTTGTGCAGGTATTTTCTGCTCTGAAGTCAATCAGCAAGCTGAAAACTGATATGCAGGCATATCATCAACTGGACAAAGATGGGTATGTTCTTTATTTTTTTTCTAATGTTTGCATAGTGGCTGGCACTCACATTATATAGGTTCATATGGAGCTGTAACTTGTGCTGCAGGGAGACAGATGAAACAACCCTCAAGCTTGCTGGCACATTTGAATCAATTGACAAGCTGCAAACTGAATTTGAAGGCAGGCAACGGCCTTTGTGGGAAACTGAGCATCATGGTCCAAAGATTGTTGAGAGAAGTCTGTCATTTGTCAGGGATGCACTGGCTCCCCCATCAACTACATCAAATCAGCAATTGAAAAAATATGAACTTCCAACAGAAGGTAGACTTGCAAACCTTGCAGCAACACATGAGGAGACTGGTGAGGCAGTTCTAGCAAAAGGAGATGTGACAAGTACCACGCCCCCAGAAGAGAAAGAAGGCTGGTGGATTAATGAGCTTGATGAAGAGCTTTACAAAAAGGACACAGGAGAAGTACCAACGGAAGGTAGACTTGCAAACCTTGCAGCAACACATGAGGACACTGGTGAGGCAGTTCTAGCAAAAGGAGATGTGACAAGTACCAGCCCCCCAGAAGAGAAAGAAGGCTGGGAGTTTGATGAGCTTGATGAAGAGCTTTCCAAAAAGGACACAGGAGAAGTACCACAATAGCAAGATGCTAGGAGTGTGCAATGAGGTGGATGAACAATGATATGACAACGTGAAAGCTTTCATCAACTCTAGTTTGAAGTCATGGGCACTAAAGCATTATTGGTTTGGGATTTGAAGTCAAACATCAATCTCTCATCTGCCCCTGTACAGGATGTGTTTTCAGGAGATCTGGCATGGCATCATCTGACTTATTTGTTTCACCATGTAGTGACCTAGCAAGACAGGTCTAAGGGGGAGAATGGTTGATTCACCCTTCACTGTCCTCTTTCACCCAGGTTCTGCACTCATTCTGAAATCTGTGTGTGCATATGTAGATAGGTTGATCAATCCTGTATGCATATCATGGATAGTTTGGTAAAGATTAGTCAGAAAGCTCTCCTGTTGCTAAATTTGAAAATACATGGGGGATTCTGGCTATCTACCTTGGTATTTGGTTTCAAGTAGCAGTAGATAATTTTTTTAGCTGTGGATTATCACAAAACGTAGAGTGGGATTGTCACACCAGCAACAACTAAATCTGGACTGGCTTGTATTTCACTTCACAAGGTTCTAATCTGGACAATGTTGTTGTGTCTATGGCCTTGGAATCATCAAATGTTTTCATTCACAGGTTGAAGAGATGTCCTGGAAGAACAAGATGAGTGCATAAGTTATGTATGGCAACAGAAAGAAAAGAAAATTCACGGTAACTGACCTCCATCTGTGTACTATGGTCTTTTATGTCAAAGTAGTTTTGGGTTGTCTGGAATTTTCTGTGCAATCTCAGAGGTATGTATGTTCTGATATGTATGCTCCCATCTGTCTGTATTTGTTACTCTCCAGAGGAAATCAAACTCCAGTAGATATCACCTCATTGAGTGAACTAAAACCCCACCTGCACCATAGAAGTTTTTCCAAAACATGGTGCCTCTTTTCACAATCTTGGTACCATTGGAAAGCCCTTGATTAGTAGTAGGGGTGCACTGAGTTGGTTTCATAATGGTTTGACCTATAATGGAGAAGATATGGAATATTGAACAATTTTTTTCACTGAAATTTCAATTCAATTAAAACTAAAAACTAGAGGTGAATTTGGCCATGTTCTGGGTATTGTTGGAAAGCCCTTAGGGAGTAGGATTTAATGGAGGTGATTTAGAAATTTGTAGACCAAAAGGTGTGTGAGATATTGAATTCTGAGTTGTTTTTGTAATTGCAAATTCAATTAAATTACTAAAAATGGTTTTGGAACGAAAGATTAGTTGTGTAATCAGTTCACACTAAGACCTATGGCACATGCTATTCTAGTGACCATTATAATTGATCTTTTACTTTGTTTGACAAGTAAGTGTACGTAGTTTTGTATGAATTTTGTTATGTAGATTTTATGTATAAATTTTTTTTAATGTTTTTGGTTATCCATATAAAGTCTGCAATTTTGGGGATGAAATATGGAAATTGGCATCAGGGATGAAAATAGTGGTGAAGCAAATTTTGAATTTTCTCTTTTTTTCACATCCTTCTTTCTTTAAGGTTTCAAATTGAGAGACTTCTTAAGGTTTGCACTTTTGGGTGTTTTTTTTTTGTGGTTTTAATAACAATTTTTTTTAAAGGTTTGCACTATGGATAACAAAGGATGACTTTTAGGGTTTCTTTCACATGAAATTATACAAGTGGGGCTCTTTCATTTCTCTATTTTTATTTTTTTTCATCTTCATTTTTGGGAGCTTCTCATTTTTTTTCTCATTCACTTGAGGCTTTTTGACCTTTCACACATTCATTTCTTCTAACTTTTTTTTAATGTTTTTCAAAAAAATATTATTTTATAATAAGCATTTCTCATTTTATTCTTGCTTTTTTTAGGTTTTTTAAAAGTTTTTTTAAAGGTTTGTTTTAGGGCTTTTTTGGGTTCATTTTAGATATTTGTTTTAGCTTTTTTTTAAAGGTGTTTTTTAGGGCTTCATATCATGTTCCATTGCTTCTTCTTCAAGTCATGCCTCTTTGAACATTGATGACTCCTCTAGCCCTTTATCAAGTAGTGACAAGGAGATGTTTCAAGTTAAACACAAGCAACATCAAATTTGTAATTACAATTGCAATTTGTAGTTGTTAGGACAAGAGCATTGTTCAATGCAAATGATTTAAAGTCAAGTGCAAAGTAATCAATCGACCAAAATGTGAATGTTCAATACTTTGCCACATCATGAACAACTCCAAGTTTGTTCAAAACTTCAACAAACTTCAATTTGTCAGAGTTTGATTAGTTAACAACATGAGTGGTCCCTACCATCCAAGGCCATGTGAGATCCATTACTAAGGCTTGCATTATGACAAAACAATTAGATCCAAGTTGAACCTTGAACAACAATCCTCTTTTAAAATATGACAACATGATCATGTATGACATTTTCTTAAGGAATTGGAACAATAGTGCAATATACAAATTGAATCTTGCATTAATGAATCATAAGCAATGAAATTTGATGGTTCGTTGTTAAAGAACAAGCTACACTTGGTATGCATATCCCAAAGTTATAATTTTAAATTCATTAATTAAACTTTTGTCAAGATTTATAAGCCCTAGAACAACATCGCCTCTATGTCATGGTTCAACAAGCATAAGAAATGTATTATATGATTAACACAATGGTCATCGACCATCATGGATTGTTCATTTACATGGATAGCAATTAACATGGCTTTTCACATGATGTGAACATCTTATGTTAGTAAAAAATGTATGAAAATTAAATTCATTTTTTTTGTACATTATCTATTTGTAAGCCATTCTTTTATGCATGAAAATGAGTGTTTTGATTAATTGTTAGGAGACCTATGTAATATGGGCAAATAGATGTTTGTGATGTATAACTTGGGAGGCATGACTTACCCCTGGGCAAAATGCATGCAATGTATAAAGTACAAGTAAAATATGAATGAAGTGTGGAATTGGGGGGTTGAAGCATAAATGGAGAAGACTCGTTAAGTGCTTTGATTTCACAAAAACCAAATGTAATGATTTTTTAAAAGTTGCAATTATTCTACTAGTTTATTACACAAATGTTGCCTAGATTTCACACATGAAATCAATGGTGATCACATTGACAACCCAACTAACTATAGTTGGGACATACACTTGTAATTATAGGGCTAACATTTCCTTAACCTTTGCATTAAATTTTTCATTTGTCAAAACTTCAAAATCTTTGATTGTTTTGAGATTGCCAATCATAACCTATCTTTTATCTTTATGTTAACTTTCAACTTTGCCTTGATCAAAGCTTTTTCATCTTTGTAATTGACCATCATCTTTTTCCCATGGTGACAATGCTAGTGGACTACAACTACAACATTGAACCACCTTTGTTCATGTGTTGCCACTTGGAGTAGATGCAAAATTAAGGCCCAAGCTAAATGATGGAGTGGATGTTAACTAGCTTATAGACTCATAGATTGTAAAAGGAGTATGGGACTTAGGTTTATGGGTGGGGCAAATGTATCATCAATCATATGTTGTTGGCCTTTGAAAACATTCCAAGTGACATGTCCATCCATCATTTTTAAATTATGCTAAAACCTCTTCATTCTATAACACAACTCTCTCATTGCCTTGCTCATTGGATGTCCTTATCTTTAATCAATTGCAATAGGGTCCGAATTACATAGCTACACCTTAAGGGTTAGATTCAAAATTAAAGGGGATTTGCAAAAGTCCAAATCAAATGTGAGAGGTCCAAATTTCATGCAATAAGGTATGTTCACATAACTCCACTTTAAATGAATGCCAAGTAACACAATTTTGAAGGTTTATAGTACTTTAGGTGTAGAAAAAATTCACGTAGATGAGATTTTGATTATGTATATCAAATTATAAGAAACCACACTTTTTTTTTGGTCACATATTTCTAGGGATTTCCAACCCTTAGCAAGTGGAAAAATATGATTATGTGTAAGTCATATTCATTTAACAAACTTTTATTTGTATGCAATCACACGGTCAAACATGTACTTCAAATTCAAAGTGTTTTTTAAAGAATCTACATAAGGATGGCTAGGAATGTTTTAAAGTAGTTAGGATGATTAATTCAAAAAAATTGAAGTGCGTTCCATGCTATGCTTTTCCCTATAAACCTAAGGCCTAAACCGTTCCTTGTTCACTCTTGAAGATTTTAAGGCATAAAAGGGCCCAAAGGTAGGTGCAGGAACATATGTTTACTATAAAATCATTCAAGTTACTAAACAATAAACTACCAATGGGTTCAATTCCAATTTTTTCATTCAAGCGAGGTGATCTTTGGGGGTTGTTGGGTATGGGTTATTATGGTAATTGAAGGGTTGAAAGAGGATTTTGTGAATGAATCTCAACTAGGTGGCAATTAATATTTAAACAACCTCTCAAATTTTGCACTAAAAAATGAAAAAAGACCACGCTAACACCGGGAAAGTTTGCAAAAGGACATGTTGTGGATTGCAACAATAAATAAAAATGTCATCACCTTCATGAAACATTTCTAACAACATCATAATTCAAATTTGAAATGGAAATTTGAAAGCATCAATCTAAACCTCATCCTTGTCTTTTGTGCTTGAAAAAACTTTAACATTATTTTCTATAGCCCATTTTCCTAAAGTGAAGCATTTTTCAAACTTTTCTATATCCATCAATGGGCCACGCTTTTGGTCCATGGTTTGTTTACAACAAAAATCCACCATAAAGACCTAGGTCCTTTCATTTTCATGATTTTTTTTGGTTCTTTTCACTTACACTCATAATCTCTCAAACTTGGGAACCCTCATGCTCAAACATGTTCAGGTTTCCTTTGCCTCAACTTTCACCTCTTTAGGTTGTTCACGCTCGAGCAGTCCCTTTGTGGCATTCATGAAATCTCATTCCTCACACCCTTGAGCATTCACATTAATGCTATAAAGGTTTGAAAACATAAAATCTTCAATTAAAACTTCTTGAACTTACATGAAGCTTTATGTAAGCATTTCTAATCACACAAAATTTGAGGATTGGTGTTGAAACTAGTTTTTGCACCAAATTGGTCAATCTCATCCCCACTTTGGAAGACTTTACAAATAACTTTAATATAATAGAATAAACCTTCCTTGAAGCAAAGAAGATATATACGTTATCATATTTTCATGTAGTGATTGCCATAGGCAAGGCTCTTTGCTTATAACTTCCTTGAGGTTTCAAGGAAAGGCAAAGTAGGAAGTTACAATTACTAAAGGTCCCCATTGAAATATATGTTGATTTTAGGGTCATTAATAATCAAGTAATGTTACAAATTTTAGATGTAATCACATATGGGTATAAGCATAATAAAAGGAATCATGCCTACCCATGTCGAAATCTTTTTTCATAACTGCGTTTGACATGTGATATTTTTGCACATCAACACATTACATCATTTATTTATTTATCTAATGCATTTTTTTCAAACTGAATATTAATTTTGAGACCAAATGTGACCCATAATATAGTAATTTTTAATTTTTTTTGCATCAAAGCCTATGATATAGTCAAGTATGAATTTGTTTTTACCTATGATCACATTTAGTTGTGAAGTTGTTATTTTGATTATTAAAAGGAATTTTGAAAATCAAACTCCAATAAGGTGCATGTAAAGAGAGTTTTGGATGGTTCAACACATTTAGGCCTTTCTTGTGAAGTATAATAAAGCTGACAAAAAATTTAAAAACATTTGGTGCACATTCAATATGGAAAAATGACCTTTGATTTTTATAAAAAAGACATTTCCACATCTTTATTTTTAGTGTTTTTGACATACAAGAAGAATCTTGAAAAATCCTTAATTTGCATAAAGTTGTTGTGATTGCAACTTTGCAATGTAAAAACATATTCCCAAAAACATTTTTTTTAAATCTTGAATTAAGGTGTTCCCATCGTGATTTTTCAAAGTTGCAAGGGTATAGTTTTGAAGCACAATCCATACATTGTGTGTGGCTCCTATTACTACTTGCACTCATCTATTGTACCTACATTGCAATTCAACATTAATTAATTTTGGAAAAGGAATGCTAAAAAAAATGAAACTTTTGAAATACTATTGTTAATTTTTTTGAAAATTGAATTTCCAACCTATTGCACTCCAATGTAATGATTATATCTAACATTAGATTATCACTATATATTATAAGATTAAGGTGCACCTTATATATTTATTCTTGACTATTGAAACTCTAGAACAATCAAAATGAGAAGTTTTTTCTTTTAAGAATTCAATTATTTTGGCAAAAAATGCCAATGTTAATGGTGGGTGCATTGTGAAATTAAAAATTGAAGAAAAAACTCCATCAATGTCAAATTTTCTTTCTTGTTTATGAGATTGGAAAAAGACAATACTCCACAACAACATAAAAAATGAAGGTAAGCATTGTGTTAGTTCCAACAAAATCCAAGCTAACATGAAAAAATTGATTATGATCATAACCAATGTTGGTCAAATATCAATTTTTGAACATATGGTCCTTGTATTGAGTCCTTTCAAACTATTGATACCGACTTGGTCATGATGTCATGTATTAAAAAGACTTTCAAACCAACCTAGTCATGGTGTTGGGTTGAAAACTAATTTTTACTTGAGATAAGGCAAGTATATATATGATATACAAATTGTTGTAAAATTGGTACAAGGTTGGCATTGCCTCAAGACATACCAACCTTGTAGGGTCTTTTGATACTTGTACATAGACTAGAATATATACTATGCGCACACCTATTTATCCTATTAACATAAGTTTGGGTATCATTCATGTTTTACCATAGCTTTCATTATACATCAACTTTTTAAACCAAAAAACAAACCATGAGATTGCACACAAAATTCATAATAAAACACTTTGATTGTAAATGTAAACCATTCCTACATATATATTAGTCATTCAAAAACATATTTATGAGATTGGATAGAAAAGTCAATCATAATTCTTGAATATAATTTTTATGCTAATTTTAGTGAAACCAAAACTAACATGATAACAAAAATGATTGTGGTCATAATTCATAACCTATGAATCACTTGAAATGTATAAAGCTAAACCTCACGGAAAATAGTGACTAGGTGCCATGAGTTCCCATGGACTTCACAAGTTGCCAATGGTGGTTAGTGTAGATAAGAAGTAATATCCAATTTCAAACAAAGATATTTGATTTAAAACATGATCATGAGCATTGCACAAAACGTCAAGGATATTTAATCATGACATCAATGTTGCACAATTATGAACAACAATCTTATGCTTAGAAGACATTGTTTACATGAATGAAGGGATATGTTGCAACCTACAATAAGTGTTTCATACATAACCATACTAATCATAAAATAAACAAAATCCACTATTAGAAATTTATATTTATGACTAGATTTACGACTAATTTTAAGTCATAAATATCACATGTGAATCAGTTGCAAATAATGTTGTGGTGATAAGTGTAAACACACATATAGCTATGATGTAAATATAATTTTTAACATTTACACTTACACAAGAGAAATGTTTTAAAAAATTTGCTTACATTTTCACAACCCCACATAAATATTTTGAGGCATGTAAATGTATATATCATATACCCTTAGTGACTATAACTATTTGCATTTCGTATTAAATAGTTGTGAGTGCATTCCAATGCTCAATGTTTTCTTTGAGTTTGTGTTCTTTGCAACTAGAACTTGCAAATGCTATATTTTGAAGGCGAATTCAAGTGTGGATTCTACACACATTTCAAGCAATGGGTCAATATTATCCATCAAAAAACAAGTAGACAATGAGGCTAGTCATTGGTTCATTCTTTTGATTCATGAGCCCAGGCAGATTCTGCAGGAGTAATGAAGCAAATTCACAGGGCCCTAATAAGACCCATTGTAAGCTGTTTAGGGCCGATCCGTTCGATGTTTAGGACCCAATGTAAGATGTTTAGGACCAATTCTTCAGGGACATCACTGCAAGGCTGCAGAGAAGCTGTTTAGGACTGATACATGGGGGGACAGGGTGACGAGGGTGCAGAGAAGACGTTTAGGACCAACAAGCTGGGGACGTGGCTGCGAGGCTGCAGAGAACACGTTTAGGACTGATCCTTCGATGACAGGGCGACAAGGCCACAGAGACGATGTTTAGGACCGATGCGTTGGGTACAGGTCCGCAAGGCCGCAGAGAAGATGTTTAAGACCAATACGTCGGGAGGCAACAGAGAAGATGTTTAGGACCGATCCTTTGACGAAAGGGTCACAAGGCCGCAGAGACGATGTTTAGGACCGATACGTGGGGGACGTCCGCAAGGCCGCAGAGAATCTGGAATGCTGGAGGACACTGGGAATAATAAGAGAGGAGAAGAGAAGGAAGGAGGCAGATGGGTTTGCGGTCGCGAGCTTGGGTCGCGCCAGTCCGAGCTCCAGCAAGGCTTAGCAGGAGTGCAAGGATGCTGGGAGATTCAAGAAGCTCGGGGAGAAGATGTGGGAAGAACAACAATAACAACAACACATGCATCATACTGTGTTGCTTGGTAACTTTGCTGTGCCAAGTGATGATTGTGGCGAGAGGACACGGTGATCATGGTTCCACGGGGCCCGTGTGCGTGCGCAACATCGGAGTCAAGCTGCAAGCTTCTTACTTGCCTGGTATCATCACCGTGGATGGAGACGCCGATGACTGGAGCGTCGTGGATGGTCACTCCTTCATGCTGCTACAAGCCATCACTGACGATGCCGCTCACCCTTACCCTGAGGGAGATCACTCTATGCAGATCAAGGTTCGTTCATCCCCTCTTTCTCTTTGCGCGTGTGCGTTAAAAAAAATATTTTCTTAGGGTTTTCCTCCTCGGTTTTTCTTCTGGTGCAAACGAGATTCTGCTCCAAAATATTGCCATCAAGCTTTGGATTCTGCCAAGGAAACAATTTTTTTGGGGGTTTTTCCTTGGAACTCTAGCCATATCTCTGTTATTTTGGCGTTCTGTTCCACAATTTATAGAGGAATTCAATCACTTCTATAAGCTCCGAGGGGTTTGATTTTTTTAAGGATTTCTTGAACTCCTGATGATTTTCCTGTATCATGCATCTGAGTACCTATCAGTGAGGTCTCCTTGTTATCACAATTTTTCCATACTGCCGACAGAATTTGAATTCTGTTGTGGAAGAAGAAGAAGTTGAAAAAAGGAAAGATTAAGGAAAACTCAGCAGAGCACAGTGAAGTTTGTGAAGTTGAGAAAATTGAAAATTTGTCAAGCAATTCAAGAAAGGAATCACTGCTAGGTTGGTGATGTTTGGTCAATACCTAAATGATCAACTTGGCAGAGATGAAATGTATTTGACAAAGTCAAGAAGGGGATTTTAGTTGCTGCAATATTCATGAGCAAGAATTTTTATATGGATATATGCAGGTGGCACATGATGGCAAGGATGTATTCTTCTTGATTCAAGTTCCTGGAGCCTATGTGTATAAGAGCGAGTAGGTGAACAAGCTGAACTCATTCATCTCCTTGCCCTGTTTACACTAGAGTTACATCTCATGAGTGTTTCTTCACACTAAACCCAGATTGTGTGATGAACATTGGGTACGCATCCTCCAGTCATGGCAATTCTTGAAACTCTTTTATGAGTTGAAGTTTCTAAGCTAGGTGCCATGTTGTGCTACAGTTCTGAGAAGGATATGGTGTCAGTGGCACTTATCTTTGGAGTGGGTGATGATGCCACATACCACAATGTATGTATGTCCAATCACAATTGTTTCATACTTCATGCCTGTTATGTTGTCATGCCTCACATCCAATTTTAGTTTAATTGTTTGCAATTTTTACCCTACCTTTCGTACACTATTTGCATTGGATTACACCCAAATCAATTAGAATCCTATTTTGCAGTGAATGACATTTTGGTGCTCTCTTATACTTTCAACTGATTATTCTCATGAAGCTGTTTGTGAACTTTGGATTAACTGGTTTCTCCAATCATCCAAACATGGACCCTAAACTGTTGATGGCTGGGCATGTTGCACATTATGACTGTCCAGAATAGTTTACTCTTTTCAGGTGGGGTGGGTCTGTTCTTCTCTCCTTGGAGGATCACAGAAATTTGTGGGTCACAGACAATTTTTTTTGTTCTGATCTTGTTGCTTCTGGAGTTGGAAGGCAGAATTCTGATGTTTTAGGGCTTTATGCGGTTGGCCAGATGGGTGGGTGTCCAGAGCTTACAATGACTTGCAACAGCAGCACTTGTAGTGGACATGAAGTAGACTTGATGCACTTCTATCTCAATAAAGCCATTCCAGGTCGCTTGTATGGCTCTAACCTCTTTGATAACATAAATGGCACTGGAAGAGACAGGTAATAGTCATCTGGGCTCAGTCATTTTTTCAAAGAGCAAGTGATATCTATTGGTCTCTTACAGTTCAGTTTTCTGCAGGGGTCAAGCTTGTTTCATTCCTGTGTGATTATTGGACTTTTGGTGTTGCATGTACAGTTGCTTTTCCTGTCATGTACAACTGTGAGTTTCTTAGTGTCAACTGTCTAGCGCCAGCCTATCTGGAAGATTTGGGGATGTGAAAGCTACTCAGAGGTTTCCTTCTCCCCATTCATGCATCAAAGCAGGTGGAAGAAATCACTCTGATAGATAAACTAATGTGGCAGCTTTGGAAACTTGGATGATGCATACTGTTGGAACCCACATTGCCGCTATGTTGATGGAGCTGATCCTTATGGTCTGAGTCTCTCACCTTCAACTCTCCAGCATTAGGTGGTAGTAGTAATCCGCACAAGATATGAGTTCCACATTGGTTATATAGTTAAACTAGGTTTGTTAAGATAGATTTGTCATTGCCGTGGATGTACATTTTGTTACTTCACATTTCATCTCTCCATGCAATGTTGAAGCAGCCAAAACTGTTTGTATGTATTTGGGTTGCATATGACTCATGTTTCTGAACTTTTGGCTTGGCTGCCACTTCCAGGAACACCTGGCAATGGTATGAATGACTGGTCTGGATCTTGGTCTCACAGCACTATTGACACAGAATATGGTATCCTCATAATTTGCCTTAATTGCTTTGCTCCAAGCTCCACAATGGACACAACTGTTTGAGAAAACTTTCTCTTTGGAGTTCTGTTCTTTTAGTTGGAACTGGAAAATTTTATGGTTGTGTTGTTTTGTGAGCAGGTTCACACTGGCTCCTTGAAGTACTAGATTTTTTGAGCTTTTCTTTGTTTCAGATGACGGTTGTTCTTTGTTTGATCATCTAATGTATCATTTTTTTTTGCTGAGTTCAGACCATCTGTAACTCCTGTGAAAGCTCCATTGGGATGAAAGCAGATCTCCCATCCTGCAGGGGAAAATTAGAATGCAGGTCTCCCATCCCACAGTACAAATTGGACCCCAGTGAGGTTCTTAGTACGGGCATGCTGGTTTTGGTGCAGGTCTAGTTCTACCTGACAGTCCATATGGAACAGTAGATGAATCTGGCACTTACACATTTGAGTTTGCAAGGCCACTGCGCACCAATGATCGACTTCAGCAGGTTCGTTTTTCAGACATGTCCCATGATTTCATTAGCATGTGTAGAATCTTGAGAGGCCCTGAAGGTTAGTTTCAGCCAGGTTGGTTGTAGTCACTCCTGCAGGCCCACATTCTGGGTGGATCACTATGTGCTTATCTTTGCTGACGAAATCCATGGGTAGTCATGTCAGCTTGCCACTGTTATCCATGATGCAGGCCATTGTCTGATACTCTGTGAGCAACTCTCACAAGGTTATGACTGCACTCATTGTCATGGGATCTTCCAAGTGTTGTGGAAATTTCTTAGCAATCTCGTAGATATGTTTCTCTGTTTAGCATTTATTACTACTATTTGTGTATGCAGGATGTTCAATTCACAATAGGTGCAACACATCGTATGGCAGCTGCTTTTTGGTACCCTTTGAACAATGAGGCTTGGGAAAGCTCACAGCATTATTCTGCAAGCTGTGACTGGCTCACCTTGGAGATCCTTCCAGGAATAGGAACTGGTTTAAACCAGAGTAAGGCTGGAAATGTGACAGTTAATGCATTCTCACTACTGCTGTCCCTAGCAGCTCTGTCTGTTTCTGTTGCAGTTGGTTGGTGGGTGCGACAAACTAGTCGAGTTGCTTCATTCAACCCAATTGTTAATTCCCTGTAGATCTTTGTATGTAGGTAGGTAGGTGGTTCACCATTTGATTTCAATTCATCTATTCATGCTTTCCTGCCTGGATCCAAGGTTGCAAATCGAAAGTTGTGGGTATCATAGAGGCGCAAAAGTGAACTATTGAGTGGTTTCTATTTCTTGAAGGTTTTACCACTGGGTTCTCTGTTCATAGGTTAGTGCATAAGCCCATAGGCCTCATGCATGATGGTACAACACCAGTTCTTAGAAGTGCAATTGAGGTGTTGTTTTCACATACTTGCGTGGTTTTCTTTAATGCTCTTTTCCTTCCTGCTTTCCACACAATCCTAGTAAAACCCCTGCAGGTGTCAATCAAATGTTTTTTGAAGCATGTCTACATGATTGAAGTTTGTGTAGGTTGTTGTCATGTCCATAGGGCTCAAACCTGTGAGGCCCCTGGCATGGCTCCCTTACCCTTCATGGAGAATTTTGAAAGATGAATGCTCTGGTTAAATGTAATGCCCATAGACAGGGTGTCACATGAAAAAATTCTAAATAAAATTGAAGGTAAAGCCTGAGGCCTCAAGCTTTACCAGAACCTGGCCCATGCTTGGCTGTGCTTCATGTGGGCCTTATTCTGGTAAATTTCATCAGGTAGTGTTTGTTGCTCAGGGCTGAGGAGTTAAGCATTGTCATTGATACCTGGGTTGTTCCTGGTTTCTGCCAGTTCCCACCAGGTTCCCAGTTACAACCCCCTCTTCCAAGAACAACTTTCATACTTCATTTTGGAGAAAAACCTGGGATGCACCATCCTGAGCAACTAGGTGCCAATTACAATGTGGAAATCCCAGCAGAAATTTCCGGTGCATCAGGAAAGCACATTTTGAAGTGAAATCTATCCTCCACAAACATAAGGGCATTTCAAAAAAATTCAATGCCCCTCCAATGGGTTTTTTTCTTTGGGAAATACATGAATATTTCTGCCAGTGCTTTACACGGTAAAATTCTTTGATTAGGGCACTCCTGAAATAAGCACCCAAGTTAGGAGAAAAACTGGGATCGGGGAAAAATTACTGCAAATTAATTGCCAAAGTATTCTGGGACATACTACAATTTTCACTACATCTACATGATATTGTAGCTTGAAATTCTCACCTTTTGTGAGCAAGGATGGCAAAAGGTCGATTTAAACTTGGTCAGTCCCTCAGCAGTTTTCCTTCAAGGAGCTGCTTCAACTGTCTATCAAGGGTGTAAAATTTCTGTGAAAGATCTACTTAGAGGAAGTAATTATGTCAACAAATTTCTTGGCTTCAAGTAACCAGATGAACTCTGCCTGAAAAAATGGGGATGAGAGCTAACAGAAGCCAGTCATCAGGACAACAAGCACAACAATCATCTAGATAGCCATATCTTCCTCACTATCACTGTCAGAACCAGATGATGCTATGGCACCATCAGCCCGATCTTTCTCCAGCTGTGTAGGGAGAGTGTTCTTGTTATTTGCATTTGCTCTGCTTGTTCCTAACAGAGCTGAAGGTAGCAAAATTTTGGCGACGAGAAGTCCCAGTGTAATTGATAACCCAACAACTACCATGTCAAAGACAAAACCCATGCCTGAGAGCACGTCATCCTGCAGCATAGCTGCAACCCCTTGGACTCCGATTCCTCCTGGAACCAATAGAAGGATGCCAGATAATATCATCACTAGTGGAAGATCTCCTGTAAATTGTGAATATGCGGTACCTGAACAAAAGCATATTTGATAAAATCCTTTAGCCTAAGGATTGCATCCAAATAGGCACAACTAGGACACAAAATATTTGTGTCCAGGGAAAATGTGACATTTTTTAATGATTTGGGTTTGTAATTCAAATACAATGTCATATATACAATAACGTGAAATCAATTTATGTACATTTCATAATGACTAGAATTCCATAATTAAATCTGCAAATTGCTGTCATTAAGCCTTCAAATTGCCATTGTGAAATTTTTAAATTAATTTTCAATATAGGTGTGGACTTTGGAAATAGATTCAAATAGAATGTCTTTAATTAAATTAAAGATCAGAATGAAATTAATTTCACATGTCTTAAATTTCATAATTACAAAGTTTGGTATCCATGGAACTGAAACTTCATCACAACTTCCTGAAATGACCCACCACCTCTGACTCTTTCCGACACAAGAAGCCATAGTGAAGTGGGTTTCATTTGACTGGCATCGCATTATTTTTAGGGACTCTACATTGACCTGTTTAGGGTTCATGGTTAATGGTTAGGGTTTAGAGTTTAGGATCATATTGAAAAGGCAGCTTGAGTACACACCTGTAATACCCACAGCAAAAGCAGAAATCACTGATGATGCACTGGAGTCAAGGCGAAGGCTTGTCAGCTCAGACACCACATACCCGACAAATGATGCCAATGCCATGCCTGGCCACTGGTCTAGTCGTGCATTGAGAAGAACATTTGATGCAAATGTGTACCCAGAAAACCTGCATAGATAAACAGGGTGTAATATAAGCTCACAATCCTCACAATATCTACCAGCAATAGAGACAAACAGATTGACATTTTCAAGCTACTTCCAGCAGGGATTCAAGCAGTTATTTGCAATTCCAGCAAATAATTTCTCTGAGAACAGTGATTTGAGTACTGTAATATGTAATGGAACAAGTCACCACCAAAGCACTTTATATGCGTGAACCACCTTGGGGAAGCTTACCATATGAGGTTTAACCAGATGGAAAGATCTGGAGGTACACAGGCAGCTGAGACAGGCTTTGGAGCCCACCACACTAGGTTCTCTCCCATTGCAAGGCCAAAGCCTAGTTGCAATGCAGAGAAGAGTGCGTACATGACACGTGAGGTTCCAGTGACATGTGACTTTGCTACCATCTCACTTACGCCCAGTGTCAGTGACATCCCTGACCCACCACACCCACAAAAATATTTGATGCCCACTGTTAGGTGCAGGTGATAAAATGTTTTACAACTGGATTGGCATAGACTGATGACTAATATCAGGCCTAGAGGAATTGAGATCCGGATTTATGGGTTTTCAAGTCAAAGAGAGAATCAGGCTGAGAATTTGATAAGGGTTTAGGGTTTAGGGTTAAAACAAACACCCTTTAGCATCTAGTACCTGGAAGAAGCTGGACAAGAGAGGAAAGTGCCATTGCAAAGTAGCATAGATGGAATGCTCTAAGATGTACTTGGAACATGCGTGCCATGAACGAGACCAGAAGAGCTGCAGTGAACTCCATGACACTTGCAAACAAAGAAGATCGTGATGCAATGATGTCAACAACCCCAACAATGAAGCCCAGTAAAAGGGAGAAGGCTCCATCCCACAGGCTACCTGCAACATATATTTCACAGACAAAAAAACAAGAGTAAGAACTGGGGAAAAATTGCACAGCAAAGAAGGTTACAAACCATATATGTATACACTATTTTGTGCTGTGTTTATCCCCACACCCAACTCATATTGCATTACCATTAAAGAAAAGGAGGGCAGACATAGATGCAGATAATGCAAAGCTGAAGAGACGCCACCAGTTGCCAAATTCAGGGGGTGAGTTGGCTATTGCTTTCAGGCGCCAGTAAGCCAACAGCAAGGGAGCTCCTTCTTTACCAACATGATTTGCAAGTTCATCCGCACGCCCCAATTTGTCCACGTCCAGATTGCTATCAACCGTGAGCAAATGAATCTCTTTCCTGTGCCCCCCCAAAAAACATTCTCTGTGAATGTAAAAAACCTGTAGTTATATGAAACCCAAGAAGCACCATGTGTTCTGTTGATGTAGAACCCCCAAGTCCATTCACCAAAGAAAAAAACCCTCTCCAGAAAAATCAAGCATTTCTGACTCTGAAATCCCACAATCATGAATGCTAAATCACTCAGCATTTTTGCATTCCTTTTGCATAATTAACCCTTCAAATCCTGCCTTCAAATCCAGTGTTTAGGTAGCCCAAGTATGTCGTTATATGAATCTTCTTCACTGTCACCACACCCACAATTTGGGTCTGTCACAAGAGATCTCAAACCACTGCAACACTTCTGCTGGTGGTGATGCAGAGATATGCAAAGAAGAAGAAGCAGCTCGACATTCAAATGCTCATAAGAATCATACCCATTTTGCAAATCCATCATCACAAGCACATCACCAACAGAGTTGCCAGGACTAGTTGTGATGGAATAGTGATGATCCAAAGAGAAGAGAGATTTCAGGCGGTAAGGTTTTGATGGGAATTCTTCAACAGAATTTCATGATAAAAAATTATATTTCTGGTTGGGTCATTCTAAACTTAAACCCTAAACCCTAAAAGCATACCATCAACAGAGCACCAGGACTTAGTTGTGATGGAGTTTGTGATGATCTGACGAGAAGAGAGATTTCAGGTGGTCAGGCTTTGATGGGAATTCTTCAACAGAATTTCATGACAAAACTATATGTATATTACCTGGTGGGGTCATTCTCATCAACACTGGGAAACGAGAGTAGAATGAGTGAAGGGAACACGGCAATGCTGGTTTCCACTTCCAAGCGATCCGCCGCTTTGTCGATCAGATACTCCGTTCGCGCAGCTGAGCTACCATATGAGTGAAGTGCTACAGCAAGACGAAGCAAAAAGCGGCGTCGCATTCCTTGGCTCGATTCCCTTGCCTCAGCTTTACCCTGCAATCGACGCACTGCCAAAAAAAAAAGAAAAAAAAGAAAAAAAAAACAAGCGAGATGTCGTCAGCAGAGAGGGACGAGGAGCACTTGGCATGCATAACCTAAAGGACTGACAACCACTACCCATGTTGGAAATGTATGTGGGGAAGCTCAAGCTGCAATGTTTGTGTACCAATCTCATCTTCTGTGAGACCTGAACGCGCAGTCTTCTTCTTCTTCTTATCATTATGATGATGTACTACTCGTGACCTGCCATGTGAATTGCTTGAGGAAGGCTTCTTGCTGTCATGTTCCTTACAGTAGTCCATCATTCCCGAATCCATTCCAGCAGCTTCCAGTAGCCTCTCTTTGAGGCCGAGTAGTGGCATTTTCTAAAATTTTCTTTCTGGTTTTGTTTCTACACCCCTACTTAGCTAGTTCCTGGTTCTCTTCAGATGGGTGGTATCTAATTTCCTCAGTGTGTATGTGTATGTGTGTGTGTGTGAGTCAGTCATCCGAATAACACCGCTGCAAAACAAGAAGAAACCACCATTACGAAACCAAAGCTCCGCCAAATCTCCATTCTCTCTCTGCAAAAAACCAGAAAAAGGGGGGAGGGGGAGCCAGGTTCATTGGGGTACTACCCAGCAGCACCAAAATCTCCATTTCTCGAAAACAGAAAAGAATAACAAAAACAAAAAGGAGCTGCACTAGCACCAGCAGCATCTTGACGGATCATGTTCATTTGGCGGTGCTTTTTGGATTTGTAGACGACTTTTAAACTATTTTTGTTGAGATTGTGAAATTGTTGTGCCTGAGAATCGAAATCACTCCCACGACAGACGAAAAATGAATAGATTCCGGTGCTTCGACGCACACGATCGAGTCGCCACACAAAACGGAAGGCCATTTAAGTCCGAGGGAGGGACCCATCGTCAGGCCCACAGTGAACCAGCAGCTACCAGTGCACCATAAAGGACGGATGAGTGTTTGTGTCGTCGTGCATACTTGAATTCTTCACAACCACGGATCCTTTTCATAACAATACAAACCTCAATTCTCTAGATGCAACAAATTTGTCACCCAATGTGATCCTGGATTTTATTGCATCTGTTTTGTGAGTAATGCATCTCAAAAGCAAAAAAAAACTGTTTATGAGAAAATTGTTGCACGCCCTTTTGGAGATTTTACATAGCTCACAATTTTAAGGATCTTACATAGCTCACATTTAGTGAACCAAAGAAGAAAAAGTTCAAAAAGTCGAGTGAAATGAATAGAGCTCCTTTGTAGTGATTTTTTTTCTTGGTTTATTAAAGCTTTGATTATTTTGGCTGGATGTGTGACTCGTTTTTTTTCTTTTTGTTGGAGGATTATGTTAGTCTTAAAAACCTTTCATAGCTAGAAACTTGGTTTGATGAATTCAATTGCACAAATATGTCTTCAAATAGAAAACAAAAATCAAGAATGTAGATTTTGTATAATGGTTTAAATGTCTTTTTGTTGTGAATGGTTATGAAATAGAGTAAAGCATACATTCACAACTTTTCACATTCACACTTCCCATGTCGAAACATTTGTTGTCACAACGTTACATTGCTCCAAATCCAATAAGCAATCAAACTCAAATATTGAAGAAGGATTTAGCCACTTGAACAAACTTTAAAATTTGTCACTAACAAGTCATGAACATACACAAATTATGATAGCCACTTTTTTTCTCTCTCTATGTAGTCAATTGAATCCACTTCCCCCCTCAAATATTGAAAAAAGATTTAACCACTTGAACATACAAAACTTTAAAAATTTTGTCGTTAACAAGTCATGAACATACACAAATTATGATAGTCACATTTTTCTTCTTTTTCTTTATGTAGTCAATTGAATCCACTTCTCCCCACCCCACCCAATAACCGATCAAACTCAAATATTGAAAAAAGATTTAGCCACTTGAACATACAAAACTTTAAAATTTGTTACTAACAAGTCATGATCATACACAAATTATGATAGCCACATTTTTTCTATGTGGTCAATTGAATCTCCCTCTCCCCCCCCCCCCCAAAAAAAAATCCAAGAAAACCCAAAAATTAAAAAAGAATTTAACCATTTGAAAATACAAAAATTTAAAATTTTTTTTTAAAAAGTCAAAACAAAACAAAAATCCTATAAAACTTTTTTTTT
>Ga0116231_10004936_pt1 | contig 26688 bp, 10 predicted proteins | sample S1TSphgellanicum_2_FD_89695 | JGI IMG/M metagenome (GOLD analysis project Ga0116231, IMG submission 89695) | Host-associated microbial communities from peat moss isolated from Minnesota, USA - S1T2_Fd - Sphagnum magellanicum MG | ecosystem: Host-associated > Plants > Peat moss > Unclassified... | reverse complement strand
GTAGTTAGGTGTAAGTACATGAATATTTATATTTTATTTTGGGTTAAATCATTTTTATTGACTCATCCCATATGCCCATCTTTTTAAATTTGAAAATGTAAAACAAAACACATTGTTTATATACTTTTCAAGATGAGAATGAAAGCCAAAACATTTGGGATAAAATTTTTAGTTACAAGTCATTTGCGACTAAACATTTTTAATTACAAACTACTTGCAACTAAAAAAGTTTATCCCATATGTTTTGGCTTTCATTCTCATCTTGAAAATTATATAATTAAGTAGGTAAGTGACAAATAACTAGCTAATTAATTAGCTAACTAATAAAAATACTAATTATTTAATGAATATAGTATAAATAAATAAATTAATAAACTTTATTAATTATCCAACTAATTAATTATTTGTAGTATTAATCATCAATGTCTTATGATTATTGAATTAAGTGTATTTTTTAAATTAAATATTACTTAATTTATTAGCTATATGAACATTAATAATATTTCATTTAAAATATATATTAAGTATAATAATCTATCAACCAATTTAATTAACTAGTAATTGGCTAATATTGAAATAATTAGCTAATTATTAATAACTAAAAAATTATTATTTTTTAACCAAATAAATTAATATAATAACTGAAATATTCAGTATTTAATAATTATTAGCTATCGAGCACTAATTTTTAAATATCTAATAATATAATTAAAACCTAGCCTAGGCTAACTATTTTATTTTTATTATTCATATTATTATTTCACTCATTAAAGCTATTTATGAACTATTAATAAATATTTAATATTTTTAATAAGTATATTTTTCCTTCAAAAATAATTCCTACATTTGTATGATAATTTATTAAATTTCCATTCTAACTAATACATTAATTATTATAAAATAATAAAACTGAAAATAAAAATTTTATATCAGTAATTTAATATAATCATTGAATTATTAATTATTAATTATTATAAATTATAAATTGGAAATATCAAAAATTAAAAATATATATTAATATTTCCTAATTATTATATTAATCTAATAATACTTCATAATTGATTACTTATAATTATAATAATAATAATAATGTAATTTATAGGTAGCCTAGGTTAACTATTATTATTATTATTATTATTACTTCATTTGTTAGAGCTATTATGATTTATTATAATTATTTTTTCATTTTTAATAAATAAAAATTAATTCTTAATGAGTACATTAGTCGTTTGAAAATAATTTAATAATAATATATATTCATATATTAATTTCTAATAATTACTTCAGTAAGTATACAATTATGTTTCGTATCTATCTAATATCATCATTATGATCATTATGTAATAAGATATTACTATTTCAAAAAATTAGTCAAAAATAATATTGAAATTCAGTTTTTTATTACATGTAGTTAATACAAATATATAATATAATAATAATAATAATAATAATAATAATAAATTTCATTTGTAATAATTGTAAGGAATATAATAAGATGGTTTGGAGAAACTTGTAATATGGGCACAATATATTTCGTAAATATCCTACATAAAATTTTAATATACCCAAAATATACACTATTTAATATAATCATAATATCAAGGCCATTTATGCTAATAATAACACTTGAATACACATTTAATATGGTTATTCATATAAATCAAATATACATTTATGAATCCTAATACACCTAACTATATTCCTTAGAATTCACAAAATACACCTTTGTATACTCATATGGTTGCAATTAAATTGGTAACATTTTCAACTAATGGGACATAAATTGTTCTTCTTGGATGAAAAATAAATTAAATGTTGTTCACATGAAAGGATGAACACCAAAATAGTTGCAAATTAGTTGCATTGTAGTTGCTAATATGACTAAGACAAGAAATAGTTGCAAAAATGTCGAAATGTAGTTGCAAATAATTAATAGTTGCATGTAGTCGCAAATAAAGTGGTTACATTTTGGCCAATTTCTACTAGTGGATGATATAACCACTCTTGGTAACTAGAGGTTCATTATCACATGGTTGAAAATTAGATGAAGGTGCCCATATTCTTGAATCTTTAAAGTATCATTAAAGGTGGTGGATCCAATAAGTTGACCTCTATGTTGGTGGATTCTCTAATTACTTTTAGAGGACTAATTGATGGTAATTTGGCATTGAAACTAATACTATTTGGTGCAAATGGTGTAATTGTTTTCCAAGGCTTGACGATTAATGTGATAGTCCAACTAATCGAAAAACATGCACCATTTCTAATGGACAAATCCACTTCATGGCCCATCAATGTACCAAGGTTGTGCAAGCCTTGTCTAGCATGCTACTTGTTGCAAAGATTGAAGCCTTGTTTGCCTTTATGTATATGTGTTTTGTTCATTCTTTGAAAAGGCACCTTGAGCATAACAAGCTAACAAAAATCATGGAAACCAAAGGTTTCAAAAAAATTCAAAATGTTAAAACTTGGTGGGTATTTATGATGGCACCTTCCAAGTGTGTCTTGTACGAATACAAGTAATTTGTGAAGATGGTTGAAGATGTTGCAAGGAATGCCCTACAAAAACAAACTATGAGCTACCTTAATGTGATTGTGACATATGTTTTGCCAATGTTGGAAGGAGTGCAAAGTTTGTCAAAGATGATATAGGGGAAAGACACTTTTGTTTATGATTTTGTGGCCTCCATCAAGCTCAATGTGAAACATTTGTATAACATGTATGGAGATTATATTAAAAAATATGATTACCCCCAATTTCAAATCTTCAACAACTTGGCGGATCATACTCGTGATGTTTTGCATATGGTGTCACTACAACACATTTTGGGTTTTGCAACTTTCATTTGTGACAAAGTATTAGTTGGAAAGAACAAATGCAACTAACAATTTATGAGTAGTTAAACCCATATCATTTCACCCACCTAGTTGCAAGGGACAATGACATGGCATTTAGTTGCAAAGGTTATTATCAATTAGCCTTTTCTTATTTTGTGATAATACTGAAATTCCATGTCATAATTGATTTCTATGATGTAACATGTAAAGTGTAAAATGCTATGTCAACTTAATTGTTTTATTTGACTTAGTGTTATAAATAACGCCTTTTTATAAAAGTGACATTTGCCAAAAAAATCATTTATGTGTGTTCAATTGTGAGTTGCACATGACCAATAATGAATTGAACGTAAGATGCACTTGTCAACTTTTTATTCAATGCTAGGAGTTGATAAATATGTAAATGTTTGGGTCAATTCACTGTGCCAAAACATGGCATATAAATGATTAATTGTCAAAACCCAAATTAATTAAACCAATTAAGTTAAGCTATGTTATTTAGGCTAATTAGACTACACCACCCATGGTTGTTAAAAATGATGTGATGTGCCCATTTTGGGTCAATTGTCATGTGGTATCCATCCAGATGGTTTGGTTTTGTTTATCAAATCAAATGTCAACATTTTTTTTGACAATGGAACTTTTTTTGTTGCCAAAACCGAATGACCAACAATTTTCAATCATTCGATTGATGGTGGCCCAATTTCCACCATTGATCTAATGATCGAATTTGGGCCTCTTCTTGGTTGCCACAAAATTTTGGTGACCAAATGATATTTTGATCTCCACAAGGTTAATTAGGGCAATTGAACAACATGATTATTGGTCACTTTAAATTTGCCTTGAGTAGTTTGACCTTGGCTTTAACCTAGGTTGACCCTACATTGACCTAGGTTAGCATCAACATCCAAACAAACATGTTGCATCTTAACAAATGTTCAAATGTTATGACAACCTTAACACCACCTAGATTAGGTAATTTAAATTAAAAATAAAGGCTAGGTATGAACATAGGTGGCATAACCTAAACACTTTAGTCAAAATTAATCATGTAAACTACCTAGTTTAAATTAGGGTACATAAGTTGCAAAAGTAAAAATTTGAACTTCCACCTCCACATTGAAGGGCAAAAGCCTTATGTCACAAATGTTAACACCATGGAGTTTATTCATATAGATGTTCGTCCATGACTTGTAATTAATTTGTACATAATTTAATTTCAATTTGCTTTTAGTTAGCTCTAAGTTAGCTCTTAATTAGCTTCCAATTAACTTTTAATTCACTTCTAATTAACTCTTAGTTTTAAGTCTTAGTTAAGTCTTAATTCACTTTTAATTTATTTTTAATTAATTCATAATTACATTTTAATTCACTTTTAATTAACTCATAGTTCACTATTAATTCCCACATGGATGGACATGAGCCACACATGAATACACATCGGTCACACATGGGCAAACATGGGCCACATGTAGGTTGGAAATTTTTTTAAAAGTTTTTTTGAGTTAAATGTCCAATGGGTATAAATAAAGGTAGAATCCTACATTACTTTTAATTTGTTCAACACTAATTTTGAGTACATATCTTTGTCGTTCTTGTTACGTTCTTGTCATATTATTGTAATAAAGTCCTTTTGCATTCATATCATGCACACATCATTTTTTTTCTTTTGATTTTCTAATTCCATGACCTAGATTTATAACTAAATTTATTTTCGTTCATGTGATTTAGAATTCTTGTTGTTTCATTCTTTTCGTGCCCATGACACCTTAATTACCATTGCACCAATGTTTTTATGTAACAAATGTTATAACCACCTTTTAATAAACTTTTTTTTAACCTACCTAAATGATTTACTCCAAATACTCTAAACTACCCATGTTATCTAAACATTTTCCTAAGCTACCTAGGTTACATAAGGACTTGCTTAAAGAGGTCCACCTAGGGGATGCCTAGGTTATTTAGACTATTTTTAAGGACCTACTTAATTAAGGGTTTACCTAATGGCTATTTAGGCTACCTAAATTACCTAAAGATTGCATAGAGGCTACTTATGGGTTACTTAAGGGTTATAGGTAACAATTATTTAGGCTAGCTATAGACCTACCTCATGATTATTTAGGCTACATTTTATAACTAAGGACTTATAGTTGCAGCATTTGTCCAATAGTTGCATGTATTGTGTTTTGTTGCGCTCAGATGTCAAAATTCTATTTGAAATTTTTTCATCTATAGATCCAAACATTCATTATGAGTTGTGTAATGCGGACTAGTTGCTTTTGTCACTTGTTTTGATTATATTTAGCACAACACATCTTTGGGTTTTGTAATTTTTCTTGTGATGTCATGTGTAAGTTTATTATTTGATAACTAAGGACTTAAAATTGCAACATTCATTTAAAAGTTACATGTATTGTATTTTGTAGCCATTCATTTTGTGATTACATGCACCTATGTGTCATTTGCAACTACTAACTACTCTTCAAAATTTTACAACTATCTTGTGACTACATTATGATTACTAGAACCTACATCATTCCACGGGGGATGATTTGTTATGTGTATTTTCATCCAAAAATAAAGTAATATATCTCATTAATTGCATTACAAATTAAAAGTTAATTGTAAATAATTTGACATAGTTGTATTAATTAAAAGTATATTAAAAGTATTTTTTAGGGGTGTATTAAAGTTGTACTTCATATATATTAAAATGGTATATTATGAATAAATTTTAGGGTATTTATAAAATTTAACATTAAAATTTCCTAAGGTTATAAAGTATATTAAAGTTGTGTAAATATATAAATTAAGGGTATATTAAAGGTGTTCCACATATATTAAACTTGTATTAAAAATATAATCATGGTTAAATTAAAAGTGTCAAATATTAGCAAAACTTTAGCCAAGTTTAAATTTATACAAGATTTAATTAATTTGTTTAACCATATAGTTTAATTAAGTTTAAACTAAGTTTTTTTTTTACCAAGGTTTAACCAATTTTAATTTACCCAAGAATTAATTAATTTTCAATTTTGCTAAATTTTAGTTAAAGTTTATCTGATGTTTAGCCTAAGTCCATGTGGCATATTTGGTTTGGGCACAAATGCCATGTGGGTTTGACCTAGGTGCAATGTAAGTTACTTAATGTAGTTAGTAGGCTAGGTTAATTAGTAAATAGCAAATTAATTTAATAAGTAGTAGGTTAGGAAGTAGGTCAACATACTCATATAGTTTACAACGCTTGAGCTCAACCTTGCTATGTAATACTAATGACAATCAATTTTTTTCTTCTTATGTTCTATAGGGTTTCAATAATTCATTATTTATGTCAAAGGTAAATTTAATTTGAATATAATAAATATAATAAGTGGAATTTATGGATGTGCCAATAAAGAATGGTTTTACCCTAAAGAAAAAACTTAAAATTAAATTAAAAAATCAACCTATTTACGTCCTACCTACCTACCTATTTACTTATCCACTTATTTACCCTCCTATTTAAATTGAAATTTTTAATTCATTTCTTTGAGATCCTCACATTAGGCCATGTGACAATTGGTGCACATGGAACAATCCTAGACCATCTAGTTTGGATGAATGAAATATAAAGGCTCATTAAATTTTCATTATTTAAATTTACATATGCCCCTACATACACATGCCAATATGTAATTGGTGGTATTGTAGTTGCAAACAATGGAAAGTGATTACAAATAATTATATGATCAAAGGATGGAACATACATTTGAATGTATACTTCATTCACAAGACATTTGTTATTGTCATGTTTAAATCATATTTGTGACTACATGTTGGGTATGATTAAACTTATACATTAATTGTGGTAGTCATTTACAATTACTTTTTAATCATAAATTGAAGACACAAATGGGGTTTGTTTTTAAATGTATAATTGCAACACCTTGTCACCACATGGCATGCCATGTCATCATCAAGAGGGACTAAGTCATTGTTAGTCACAAAAAAAATGGTACTATCAACTAACTAATAAATTAGATTTCATATAAATTAATATCATGAGTCATCGTGTTGACTATAGTACTTGTAACATTTTATTCACATGCATGCCATGTCATCATCATGGGATAATGAAAAATCATAATCATAAAGGTCAATGGTCTTTTCAACTAATTAATTTCACATCACAAATATATATTAACACAAATTGAAGAATAATGGGATATTTTACCACAACCAACAAACTTTCATATTGATTATAGTCACAAAACTATGATGTCACATGGTATGTTGATATCCTTTGAAAGGTGTTTTGAAAACACCTATCCACCTAGTAGCATTCATCAATTCTTGGGTAGGAAAACACCTATTTGTGGATAAATGTTTTCCAACCCAAGAATTGATGAATGTTACTAGGATCATATATCCCCAATATTGGATGGCACCTGACATAGAGGCAACATTTCCAATTCACCTTATGCTTTTGAAAACACATTTTCACCATCCAAAAACAAAATGCTTTATCTTCATCTATGGTTGGTCCCTTGTTGGATTCAACAATGTTTGATTAATAAGCCTATTTCTTTGTGATTCCTATGAAGACCAATAGTCATGTTGCCTTACATCCACCACAATCTAGAAACCCTACAAGTAAGTTGTGGGGATTTTAAAGGAAGAATTTTTTAAGTTTTGAATTAGGGATACTTTTAGTAACCATTGGCCTATTGATTTAGGAAACTTTGAAAAACAACTTAACATAATATGACCTTCGGATTGGTGACCCTTGGAGGAATCACCAATGTATTCAACATGGGGTACTTACCATCGTGTTGGTTGGCATTACCACTATCGAATAGCTTTTGTAGCCTTTTGGCAATATTAAAATTGTCATAATCTAAAAGTATAAAAGCATGTAGACTCCCTTTAGCTCTTTCTTTGAATCTTTATTTTGGGAAGTCTACAAAAGAAAGATATTTAGTTTTTTAAAACTCTAGGATATTCACAAATTTTTTTTTTTGGAGTAACTTAATTCTATCAACCTTTTTTACAATGGAATTTAAGGATACTTTGCTAAGAAAGAAACTCTAGGATGTTTACATAGATTTTTTTTGTTGGAATAATTTTGTTCCATGAATTTTTTCTACAATGATACTTAAGTTTTTCCTTGCTCTTGATAAAGTTATGTAGTAGGCTTTTTACAATAAAAGAACAAGGAGAATGAAGTGAGGAGCTGTTCCCATCGCGTACTAAAGATTTTCAATGTCGAAGACCAAAAGAGTCACATAAGTTTATAACTTTATTGTGAATTTCAAAAACTTCTTGGTATTCATCTTAATCATTTTTCTTTTTTATAAATATTATATAGTTATTCATTTTTTGAACGCTTCAATTTATTTCAAGATGATTTTTTTGGTTTTTGAAATCATTTTTATTCAAATTTTTAGTCAAGTCATTTTTTGAGTGACCTTACATTTGGTGACCATACCAAAAACATTGAACCAATTATTTTGGTTTAGTATATTAGGCAAGTTTATATTTGATTACAAGAAACAAAACATTGTTAAGGTTGTAATAACTTAAACATTATAAGTAATAATTTATATTACAAGAAAAAAAAAATTGTGCAAATGTACAAATACATAGACATTACAAGCATTCTATCTTATTGGAAACAATGTTCTATAGAGGTTGTTGAAGCCTAGACATTGTAAACATATAATGTTATATTTTTATATCAAGGATTTCTTAATCTGCCACCAACAATGTTTATTCGTAGTCGAAAGAGAGGTGTGGCAGTGTTTTTGGCATAATAAGATCAAAGCAAAATTGTTCCAACATAAGCTACCAAAATTTACATCAATAAAGGGAAATCAAATAAGGAATGTGTGACAACATCCGCATTGTAGTTGTGAATGGGATGAACCAAATTCACCACAAATACTTTCTATTAAATAATTTTTTCAAATTCAATTTAAGAAAAGTTTTGCTATCAAGGAATTGTGAGGTCAATTATGAATGAAAGTTTTATGATCTTCACACATGAACGTGGAATCAATGAGAAAGGCAAATATTCCTTTTGAAACTAAACTAGTCGAACTTTAAAAGTCATATCTTTAAGATTTTTGTGCACGTTACAAATAAGTTGGACATGCCTTTGGACGTTTGGATAGTGTTTATTTGCACCTAGGCTACCACAAAATTTTGCAATATTGGCAAAATTTAAAATAACAAGTACAAGGGTCAAGGGTAGCAACTTCTACCAAATATCCTACATTAACAAGTGAAGATGTTTTTAGTAGTCAATACATTATGATTTTGATATGTGCAATTCCGACCACCATTGAAAAATATGTTGTAGTTTATTATGTTGAAGTATATGCAAATAGTAATGGACGCATCACCTATCAAAATCCATTCTTTCAACAACCAAAGCACAATGAAGAAAAACCTAAAAAATGAACCCAACATTTAGCACTAAGATTGTCCTTCACATTTGTGGGAGGCGACAATGGTCTTCTTGGGGATGATGATGACCATTTCAAAGAAGGGGATGGAACTCCAATAGGACATGGATTGGATGATCTTGGATGAGCTTCAACAAACTAAGGACAACTAGGATGTAATCTACTAAATGGATCTCAAGGAGGTGAACCATCACTTGGACCCCTAGGTGGTGAACCTCCAAGTGGGCCACATCCTATCAAGCCCCCGGGTCCTTTAGGTGGAAGGTATCCTTGGACACCTTCATATCCACGTGACAATCCACACAACAAATTGAAGGATAAGAAATTTTCATTAATGAATGGAATTTCGATACAACAAGGATGACACTCTTACCATTCCAAAACTAGTAGTCAAAACCAAGAATCTAAAAAGGAAAGTTCTTTGCCTTACTAATGTTACATTTGTGAAAAACCAAATCATAGAGTATATGATTATCCCCATATATCTACAACACAAACCATGTTCAAGGACGAGGTGAATACTTCAATAATAGAAGTAGAATTGAAAAAGGATAAAGAGGATGTTTTAGTAAACATTGTTTTGGTACATAGTGATGACCTAAAGTAAAGCTCTAGAAGAAATGGTTTTAAGAAATAAGGAACCACTGTAAAATTAAAATATCTACGGGTGAAAGCACATTAATGGTGTATAATATTGATATATGTTAATTAAATTTAAGACCATTTAGAAAATTACAGTTTTTGAATAAAATTTCATTCAAAAAATGTGTTTTTTTTCCATGTGTTCAAGAATAAATGCATAATAATATCTTATTTTTAGGAAAAAAATGCTACCATATCAAAGAGAAGGAAATTTCATAAATGGGCATTGCAATATTTTTTCAAATTTTTGTTTTGTTTAGTAATGTTTCATGAATCACAAACATGAAGTCTTATGGCCATTGAAAAATTGTAAAATATATATTCAATGTACATCAATTTTATCCAATTCTCTTCATATGACCATTGGATCAAAATTAATTTTGATTAAAAGTGAATTTTGAATTTAAAAATGTTGTCATGCAATTTTTTAACTTCTTTTTTTTGTGTTTAGGATAGTCGAGGGATGCCATCAAGATTTTAGTTTATTGCATACTATGATATTCATTATACATTGCCTTTTTTGGTGAAAGTGGCTGATCACCCTTGATGTGTTTTCACCACAATGGATTGGGTTCAAAAAAAATTGCATAAATCACTTGAAGTTATTATATAAGACTTACATAACAAAAATCCTCCAATACAACTTTGGAATCAACAACATTTGATCAACAAAAATCAACCATTCCTATTCATACTAAACACAATTACCCTCCCCAAATTATTCAAAAACTTGGCAATCAACTATTAAACCTAGTAAATGCACCTTAACATTGGGACAACTTTTCATACTTGCCCATGACTTGAAATAGTATGTGCTTTCTAAACTCTCTCTAATAGATACATCCAATAATTTGCTACCAAATTGCACGGTGGTTTCAATAGTTATAGATCCCCATACAGTAGTTATCCAAGTTCAAATTGGAAAAAAATGTCATTAAAGATGTATTGTTCAATGGTGGTTTGGGACTAAATATCATTGCGAAAGAGCTTAGGAAATGATTAGGATTGTTAATTCAATGAGGAAAAAAAACCGTTATTGGCTTTTGAACCATATTTGTTCATTATCATAATCACAAGCATACCAAAAATCCATCAAGTAATTTTGATAATATTGAATTTGAAGAACATTTTTAGGACATTGAAAAAGAATATTTCAATAGACAAGAGCTAGTTCAAGAACATGTTAACGAGTTACAAATTTCATGATGGGTGCTTCCTAAGGCATAACAAGTATGAGACTTAAATCTTGGTATTTCATAAGAACCATAATTGGTGAAAATCAACAACCAATTTGATTCGGTAATAACAATTGATGCAAAATGATTTTTGCAATAATATAAGAGTACATATTTGCTTGGAAATATCATGATTTGAAGGGCATTGCACTACACATCACTCAACATTGCATCAAACTCAACACTTTCATTCCATTCGGTCATCAAGCCAAGTACTGAATGAATCCCAATTATGCAATAGTGGTGAAACAAGATTTGGAAAAAGTAAATTAGCTACATGGTTATCTCCAATCATTTTCATATTGAAGAAATTAAAGATTTGCATTAATTGTCATAAACTCAACACTACTAAAAATGACCTTTATCCTAGTCTTCCATTTACCAAAATAATGTTTGACACAATAACATGCCATGAAATTTATCCTTTTTTGGATGGTTTTTTGAGTTATAATCAAATAATGATTGCCCTTAAACATAGATATAAAATAATTTTCATTACCAATTGGGGAAGATTTGTCTGGATAATCATGCCATTTGGTTTGAGTGATGTTCCACCATCCTACTTGTAGAATTGTTAAACCATCCTTCAAAGACTATCTAAGTAGTTTCATGAAATTATTTTAGGATGATGTCAATGTATTCAATGATTTAACTTTTCACCTACCAAAGTTGAAACTTTGTTTTGATAAATGCCTAGGATTTTATATTAGTTTCAATCCAAAAAATTGCACATCTATGGTATATGCTATCAATCACATATGTTTAAGGAAATGAAGCTCCCAAATCCCCATAAGAAATTATGGCAATTGTCAACATGCCACCACCAAAAACATCATGCAACATTCAAGTCTTTAATGGTATGGCATAATTCTACGGATGTTTTATTAAGAATTTTTGCGTTCATCATGGCAATATCCATCACCAACTACTTCATACCTAATGGAAATTTCGAATGGACAATTAAATGTCAAAATTTGTGGGAAATTATCAAGAACAAGTATCTAAATGCACCTATCTTAATTACACCACGTGGGATCTTGATTTTCATGTACCCATCAATGCATCCAATCTCATTGAAGGAGTAATGTTAGTGTAAAATATCATGAACAAATGCAACCAACCAATAAATTACGCATCACAACTCAACAATGTCGAGTGAAACTACACCATTACCAAACAAAAAATGTTGGTGATAATTTCAACATTACCTCCTTGGTAACAAATTCTATGTCAATTATATGGCTTTGATTTATTTGATTTGAAAACCACAAATATTTTGTCATATTCTTAATGCTTTCATTTGTTATTAGAATTTGATTTTGTTATAGTTTACTAGCCATGAAATTCACATGCAATAGTTGATGTTTTATCATGATTATCAAATACAAAGGAGGACTTAGGAATACTATATCAATTTTTAAATCAACTTTTCCTATTGCATCTCATTTGGCTACATGTGGTCTATGATTATTTTTATATTTGATAATTTCTTGCCCACTTCACTATGGAACATTAAGAAAATTGATCTTGAAAGGTTTGCCATTTATTCTTCATAATGGACATCTCTACCAAATGGGATAAGATTAGGTGTTAAAAAGATGTCACATAAACACAAATGGTCCTATAGAAGATCCATCACAACATTAAAGGAAGACACTTTTTGGTAGACATCACCCATTCAAAAATTGTAGATGTCAAATATTAGTGGCCCACATTTTATTAAGACATTCACAATTGTTACCAAGATTGTGAGGATTACCTCAAGCATGGTTAAACTTGTCATTATGCTCCCTACAAAACCCTTCAAGAAATGGGGACTAACAATTAAACCAATTAATAAACATAAATGTAATAAATACATATTGGTGACTACTGACTATGCCAAGAAGCACCCATGGAAGTGAGGGCCCTAAGGACCAACATTGTTGTTATGAACACAAAATTCATTTATGATATAATTTAGATTTTAGGCTAGTTTAGTTATTATAACTTATACCCTAAGTTATTATAAATTATTATAGGTTATTATAAATTATTATACCTTAAACTATTATATGTTATTATACTTAAAAATATCTTAACTAGTTTATTATAGGCTTTTTACTTTAAGTTATTTTAAATTAAATTATTCAATTAACCTTAGGCTATACTTTATGTTATTATAAGTTATTTTATCCTAAGTATAAAAATTTAAAATAATCTAAAATAAAATATAATGGCCTAAGGTAAAATAACTTAAAAAAACCAATAATCGCCTATGAAAATAATTTAGAATTGCCTACAATAAAATAACTACCAATAGCCTATGATAATATTACCTAGAATATTCAACAATAATTTATAATATAATAACCACCAATAATCGTAATATGACTTAAACTAACCAAAACTAGTCACCAATAGCCACCAATAGAATAACCATCAACAACCACCGATAAGATAACCACCAATGGCTTACAATAAAATAGCCAACAATAACCATCAATAAAATAACCACCAATAGCCATTAATAAAATAACCATTAATAACCACTAATAGAAAAATAACTAATAGTCACCAATATAATAACCAACGATAGGCATCAAACTAATAATCACCAAACCAACAACCACCAATAAAATATTATAGGCACGAATAGCCACCAATAGAATAACCAACAATAGCCACAAATAGCCTATGTTAATTTAACTTAGAGTAACCAATAATAACATAAAGTGAAATAATTTTCAATAGCCTAAAATGAAAAAGCTTAAAATAACCAAAAATAATTTATAATAGTTGTAAATAACCTAAAGTCAAATAGCTTACAATAGCCATAAATAACATAAAATAACCAAAAATAACTTAAAATGGTTTTAAATACCACAAGGTGAAATAATTTTAAATAATCAAAAATAATATAAAATAACCAAAAGTAACTTAGAATAATCGAAAGTAACCTAAGGTGAAATATCTAAAAATAACAAAAAAAACTGAAAATAACCATAAATAGTCGTAAATAATGTAGGGTGAAATAACTTAGAACAATGAAAAATAGTTCTAGAACAGCTGAAAGTAGCATAACATAGGTAATATTATTATATTAGCAAAAGGATTATCCATTTATTAAACATTTTGTTTTTCAAAATAATGGTCATTGAAATGTTATTAAATAATGATATTGAAAAAATATTTGTTCAAATGATTTTACACTTTCAAAAAGAAATAAATGAAATTATGTACATTATTGAAAAACAAATTAAATTAAACTTTAATCATTTCATTTGGACAAAATCTCTATAAAATATGAATTTTCAAAGTTTATGTTTTTGTAATGTTTAAAATGAAATATTTGATAAATAGAACGCAATGTAACACACTATCACAATAAGTGTGGTAGCTTGATAGTAGGGGTGTTTACCTCCATCCTAGAGGTCAAATGATCAAACTTCACAAATGGTGTGTTTGTGGTCAAAATTAATAAATTAACTAAATATTTTCCTATGTAATTTTTTTAAATAGGTGCTTAATTTAGTTGATTACATGGCCTATGTTCCTAAACTAGGTTTTAAACCTAACATGGATAATGAAACATGTCAATAATTCATAGGCTAAAAATCATGAAATTATCAATAATATTAAATAATTTAAATTTAATTGATTTTCATGTTGCTTAATTAATTAATTAGCAAGTGAAATGGCATGATAAATTTGTATTCCATTAGGTACTAGTGGACCAATTCACTACTTGTAACAATTGGTTCACTTGGGATTGATTAATTTCACCATGGTAAAAATGTCCAAATTCATTCAAAATCTAATGAACCTATAATGAACTAAGATGCATTTTAGTTTAATGAATTTAACCTAGGAAAAATTAATTATGAAAAAACTAATTGATTGGTAAATAATGTTTAAACCAACCAAAAATTTAAAATAATTATGGAAAAATAACCATGATTAAAATAATTATGGTTCAATTAACCATGAATAAAGTAAATAACACCAAGCTAACCAATGAATAAATATGGCTAAAGTAACCATAAAAAAACAAGGCCAAACTAACCAATGAATAAATATTCTATGACTAAACCAATTATGGCTAAAATAAAGATGAATGAAATAATTATTGTTAAAATCAAAATGGTTAAAATATTTATGGAAAAATTAACCATGGCTAAATTAATCAATAAATATATTTTTTATGACACAACCAATTATGAAAAAATTAATTATGGTTTAAATAAACATAAATACCGTAATTGTGGCTAAAATCAAAATGGTTTAAATAATTATGGCAAAATTAAACATGGCTAAGCTAAAAATGGTTAAACTAACCATGAGTAAATTAATTTGGCTAAATTAATTAATGAATAAATATTTTATGGCAAAAATAATTATGACTAAAATAAACATGAATGAAATCATTATGGCTAGAATCAAAATGATTAAACTAATCATGAGTAAATAAATTTGGCTAAACTAACTAATGAAAAAATATTTTATGCATAAACTAATTATGCAAAAATTAATTATGACTAAAATAAACAAGAATGAAATAACTATGGCTAAAATCAAAATGATTGAAATAATTATGGAAAAATTAAACATGGCTAAATTTAAAATGGTTAAACCAACCATGAGTAAATAAATTTGGTTCAACTAACTAATGAAAAAATATTTTATGGCAAAACCAATTATGCAAAAATTAATTATGACTAAAATAAACGTCAATGAAATAACTATGGTTAAAATAAATTTTTTTAAATAATTATGGAAAAACCAACCATGGCTAAAGTAACAATAATTTTAAATTAATTATGGGTCTATTGATTATGGTTAAATTATTAAGGTAAAATAATAATATGTTAAAAATAAATATATATATCTAGTTTAGTTATGCTTATACTAACCATGGTTAAATTCATTATGACAAAACCAATAATGGCCCAACTAGTAATGGTTAAATTAATTATGCTAAATTAATTATCATGGTTAAACTTACTAAGGTTAAACTAACTATTGTTAAATTGACCATGGTTAAAATATTTATAATTGCTAAATTACTTATGGCTAAACTCGCCATAATTATATTAAATATGGCCAAAAAATGATGGAATAATTAATTATGGATAAATGAATCATGGTTAAATTAAATACGACTAAACTAACCATGGTTAAAACATATACAATTAAACAAATTATGGTTAATTGAACATGATTAAATTGACCATGGTTAAATTAATTATGGTTATTTAAAATTTTAATTAATTTTTTCATAGGTGATTGAACTATAATTAATTTCAATACAATCAATTTAACCATAGTTAGATATACCATATATATAATTAGTTTAATCATTATTATTTTGGTCACAATTCATTTAGTTATGATTAGTTAACTTTTACATTTTCCAACTTCTTTTTAGTTGGTCAAACATAGTCAAAATGTAAAATGTATTCCCAAGATACCCAACTAATATTGGAATTTGTAATTGGCCCTTTTGACTAGGCCATTGGCCACTTTAACTAGGCCTACTTAATTAGCTATATTGATTGAATATAATAAGTGTCGTTATTAGCTAGGGCACTTGCCAATTTGAGTAGATTGGATGGTCTTATTGATTAGGCCACTAACGAATTTGATTAAGTGGCATTTTAAAGTCCAATTTGACTAGATGTCCGATTTGACTAATTGTCAAATTGGTCACTCTAGTCAAATTGATTAATCAAAAAATACCCATTGTCATTCAAGCCTTTGGCCTCTAGTAAAAAAAACCCATATAATCAACTTGGTCAGTATGAAAATATAGTAATTCTAGTAATGAATATTAAATAATTTAAATAATTTAGAAAAAAAATAATGAATTCTTTAAAAATATTCTAAAAAATATTTCCCCAAAAACAATCCCAAAAATAATCAAGTGCAGTTCATGTTATCCCATTTCCACCCAAATGCCTTTTACCCACGTTTATTTTAGGTATGGAATTTTTTATTAAACCCACTATAACCCTTGCATCATGACCTACCAAATTAATAAAATTAGATTTAGTTAGAAAGGAAGCAATTAATATTGGTTATGGCCATAAACAATGGAACCACATTATTTGGGTTATTAATTAATAGTAATTATAATCACATGGCAAAATAATCAAAAAATAATTTTTGAAGTGGAAATAGTACTTAATAATAATACATCAATGAATTACCTTTAAGGCAAAATAAATAGAAGTTAATTCAATAGTTTAATTCGAATACAAATGTATTTATTAATGAGTAAATCTCCTAGTCCAACTAACTTAAAGTGCTTCTAATAATTATCTAGTTATTAGTGGTAGGTTCATACAGTTTACCGTCCTTTATTTCATATGGGATGAAGCCATTAAAATAGTTAATTTCTAAACAATAAGGTAGTTTGCCAATAATTAGAATATGTGGAAAAGATTAGGATAAAGAGGAAATCTAGGAGGATAAAGGAAACCCATGTGTGGTGGGGAACCATTTTTGGTTCCTTGTTATTTTGGGTTCATTCCCTCATTCTTTCATTTTTTCATTATCATTCCTATTCCTCATTCCCTATCATATTATCATTTTGTGTATGATTTTAAGGAGATTATTGTGTGTGAAGTAGGAGAAGAAGGTTGTATTTGTGTTAAGAAAAAATACAATGGATTTTGGTTTAAGGTTGTGTCATGTCTTTTCTTTTATGTTTTACTTCGATTTCTTGGATATAAAAATAATAGTTTTAATTTGATGTAGAATGAAATAGTTGTAACAAGAAGGTATTTACAACAAAAAAGTAGTCAACTTGAAGGTTGCTTTCACTTTAAGGTGAAAGCACATTATAGTGGTACATTTTGGGCAAAAAAATGTTTTTTTTAAAGACATTTTTTATTATTTTGGGAGCAATACTTCTTTCATTTCATCTTGCATTTTGAGAAATGCATAAAATGGATTTTTGACAAAAGACCTCCCACAAAATTCTTGTTACCTTCCAAATGAGTGTGATTTTTCAACAAATTTTTATGTTTTCACACACTTACATTTGTTTAAGTGAAAAAGCTCATCCAATTTTTTTTTGTGAAATCACACGAGTGAAAATTTTAATATAAAATTGAAATGATACAAGCAACTCATATTTCATATATGAATGAGTATTTCATCAAGTTTGGTGATTGTTTGAATGATTTTTGGAGTATATTTGCACTTTGCAATATATCATTATAATTACAATCTTCTCACCAATTATATTTTTTAATCATTTAATATCAATTTCAAAGTGATTTTTTAATATGAAATCTTATTCTTTGGGTTTTGAATTACCTTATTCCAAGTACAAATTGTAAGAAACCCTTTTAATGTTAACTTGATGGAAGTTCAAACACACATAATTTCAAAAAGTAATTTGTGACAACAATGTTTGACATTGTACAATGCACTTTAATTTCACCCTCTAGTTAAAATTTTATTTGCTTCACTTTTTAAAACATACTTGTCACAAATTAGTCATGGATGGTAATTGCATCATGGCAATAGCTACAATAAGCTACAACAAGAAGGAAGTTGTAGCACGATGGTAGTTGTTGTATGAAAGTAGCTAGTGAAAGGTAACAACTACAAACAATGAAATCAACAACTAAAGATGTGAAAGCATGAGGTCCACGATGAAATTTTATTTCATTGAGGTATTATCTACGGACTAAAAGGTAACTACTTTCCAAACCGTTCATGTGTATTGTGGTTTTCATCATTTTTATTTAGTTTCTATTCGGTAACCTTTTACTCATGATAGTAGTTAAATCACCAGTTCCATGGTCTTACATGGCCTATTAATCATTACAAGCATATGAATTTTTTCCTTAGGAGATTATGTGTTTTGGTTACCAAAAATCAAAAAATCCAACCTATAGAAAGTTTTTTTAAAAGCAGTTAGAATTGTATTGAATCCAATATTGTCTACCAAACAATATTGTATTTCTCATTAACATAGATAAATTCGACCCTAACCCCCTTTTAATCAATGTCAACAAACTTAAACCTTACTAAATGTATGATAAAACTTCTAAAGGACTAGAAGATGAATGCCAAATGAAGGGTAGGGAATTTCAAGAATCCAAAATTGATTCAATGACATTGATTCATTGACCCAACAAGCTAATAATAAGATTCAGCAAGAGAACAAACTTCAACAAAGGAATAGGATTTGGCAAGAGACCCGCATGACTGTGTTTTGGTAGCTTCCACATTTGATTTGCCAACATCACATTGCCAACAAACTATCAAAAGGCATTATACAGTTTTTCAATGGACTAGAATAGTTGCCAACTATTTTTAAATCAATGCCACTCAAAATTTGGTAATGAAAATACCATCATTGAACAAAATAATGGGTTGTCAATTGTGGTCACATTTATGATTAAAGAATCTAAATAACACTATGTTTTGGTATCCAAGAAACATTTTTAATGAAGATTTTTTTTTCGTTCATTTTTTTTTTGTACCTTCTTCCATTATGTAATATCTATAGTACTTCTATTGTTATATGTACTATTTGTAATATCTTTTATGATTTCATGGGAAGCAATAAAAGATATAGAACTTGCATTACATACAAGCATTGTAGTTTATGTATAAATAGTGAGGAAAATGATTGTTGACCAAAAATGAAAAAAATTGAAAAGCTCCCGCATTTAAAAAAAGGGAAACATGCATGATGGGCAACACCTTGATTATCTAAGAAATGCACATGTACAAGCAATGGGTAAGGACTAAAGATGTGCAATTTGGGCTTGAGAAATAAAAGTTGCAAGCCTCACGGGGTTGTAGATGTCATTGATTTGAGAAGACTTTATACATGAATTTATGTGCAATGTAGTATGTAAAACAAAGAGATGATCTACACCATGGTGCAAGACACCCTAATTGTAATTATCAATGGCATCATTATAAAAAAATTCAACCTACCAAGGCTAGGTCAAATCAAGCATTGCAAAACAAAAATTTAAACACTTGGGTTAGAAAAATGTGTTGAAATTGCCACCAAACAAATCTCACAATGAAAAGGAAGGTTTTCGTGTTATGGTTCTTGCAAAACCTAATTTGGTACCCATTATTGCAATGATACACATGTTAAAGTTAAAACATTGAGAAACTTATTACACCAAAAAATTCATGTGGTACATTCACTATGTTCATAAAAAAACATTTATTGAATTTGGCAACAATTATTTTATAAAATACATTTGACATTATTAAGAAAATCCATTTTGACCAATACAAACCCAAAGTTCGATCTTGCACGACTCGTCAAAATGTTTATATTGCATTGGTTTTCTATTAGTGACCACGTCCTAGATCAACCAAATGTCAAATCTAATGACAATTTAACAAGGCTATCAAAAATGAAGACATGGACAAAAATTACCTTTTTCTTTCAACTTTTGAAGAGGACACATTGAAGGGGGTTATAGTGTAAGATAAAAACACAAAAGAGGAATTTCACGTGCCTAAAGGGAGTCACAAAAACTAAGTACACCTCCTATCAAACATGTGGGAAAAGGTTCACTATAGAATAAAATTTTATTCAACCCATTTAATGGGACATGGGAGGACAATACAAATCCATAGAACTAGAAAGTTTGGCTTTCAAATTGAAATTGTATTTCTTTAAAGACTTTCATGGAGGAGGAAAAACCTAATAGCCACGAGCATACATAAAAAGGCTAAGACCTTGGGTCCCAACCCTAGGCAAAACAACTTTAATATTTAGCCCAGTAAACACTTTGTTACACTTGACTTTATAGTAGATCTCAATCCCTTCCACTCAATTACAACAACCATACATATAGTAGCAATTTGAAATTTGTTACCCTCATACCAAAGTCACTAAAATAGAAATTATTCCCCCTAAAAATTTAGAAGGCAAAACCACTTTAATCATTGGCACTTCAACAAGCACCTCTCCTACTTTGCCACATGCCCTTAACATTTTCCATTTCCCAATTCATCCATCTACTTTGGTAGCATTCAATAATGAATATAAGGCGTCAAAAAGAATTATTAATAGATGTTAGAAGTCTTTTATATCACTTAGTACAAGCTCACATGTAAAAAGAATAGTTGAAAGACTTATGGATGCATATGATACATCTTTAAGCAAATAGGAGCCAATATAATATAGTTTTTGGCAAATTGCAAAACAATAAGGTACTAATGCATAATGGGAGATGTCCCAATTACAAATGGAATTTGACAAGGTTTATATTCGAACCCTGAGGTGTAAGATTAACATCTACACAAGATTCATTTGGAATGTTTTAAAGGCAAGAAATACATGCCTTAAAGGGCAAATTACTAAATACATTAAAAAGTTATAAAAGAGTACAAGGAGTTTACACTACTAAAAATACATGAGAAAAGTGTGCCAAATTGTTGAGTTTTAAAAATAAATTGGACAAAGAGGTTATTGAGCATAAATGCACAACCTCCATCAAAGTGGTTGCCAAAACCACTACAATTGACCTTCATGGTAAGTTGGAAAAGATGGAAGAGTTGGTAACCTAATTCAACCTTTAGTTCCAAATGGATTCACTAGTAAATTTGACATTAGCCTTCGGCAATCCATGATCAACTTTAAAATCTTGAAGGAATGCTTCAACCAAGTAAATGTGTTCATTATGGTTGAACTCCAAAAATTACACCAGTAATTTGAACTATAAGAAACTTGTGTTAGATTGGGTGACTTCAATAGGCTACATGACTACAATAGGTTATTAGAGGAGCATATACTATGTTAGAATTTGAGTTAGTATTCATCAAATGCAAGGGAAGAAAAGGCAAAAGTGAAACCTTTGAACAACATTGGACAAATTTCAAAACTAAAGTTGAAGGGTTTATTTGGGAGGTCTTTGATGCCAACAAACAAGATGAAAAGTTCTACCAAGGTCACATCATTGCTTATTAAACATCATTCCTTAAGGTTTAAATCAATTTACTTGAATTAATGTTTGAAGACACTAGTGAAGATGTCAATGATGCTTCAATTCAAAGCTAAAGTAGTCTACCAAAGGGAAAGGAAAAACCTTCACTCTTCAAATTATCCCATAAGAGCATGCTAAAAGCTATACTTCGCCCATTGTAGACTCAATAAATGGTAAGTTAATTACTAAGCTACCAACTATTGCCAAAACATGGACTATAGAGGTAGTTGCAAAAGTTGTAAGGGTAGGAGTAAATACAAAAGAGGTTCCTTTTGGCTTTGTACCAAAATCTTTTACTCAAGGCTCAGTCCATTCAACCCTTTGAGGTGAAATAACAAGGACATGATTTCAAATAGTAAGGAAGATGATGTTAAAGAAAAAAATTGAAGTTTTGAATTAGGACATTTTCGATAGATATTGGTTTAAATTTTTTTTGAAGAACAATTTAGCATCATACGACTTTTGGATTGGCGAGGAGTCATTAACATATTCAACATGGGGTACCAACCATGGTGTTGGTTGACGTTACCACTATCAAATAACTTTTGTACCTTTGCAACAATATAATCACCATAGTTTAAAAACATAAAAACATGCAAACTCCCTTGATCTCTTTTTTCCATTCTTTACTTCTACAAGTATACAAAAAAAGGATACTTAATTAAGAAAGAAACTTTTGGATGTTTGCAATTTCTTTTGGTTGGAGTAACTTAGTTTTGTAGAATTTTCTTGAAATGATATTTAAGGATATTTAATTTTTAAAAAAATTTGGTGTGAAGTTCAAGAACTTCTTGATGTTCATCTAGATCATTTTTCTTTTTAAAAAATATGTAATAGTCGCCTACTTTTTGAATCCTTCAAATTTTTTCAAGGTAACCTTTTTGGTTACTTAAGTCATTCTTATTCATAATTTTATTCAAATCGTTCTTTGAGTAGCCTTACATGGGACAATTGGCTTATAGTGCCATTATCATTAATAGATTGTTAAAATATTAAAAACTTGTGGAGATGGAAATTTTAATGGTTCTTGGCAAAGGATTTAATTTACATTGAACTTCATGAAATTTAAGTTTCATAATTAACCACCAATTTGGTAGCAATGGTCCACATGTGTGCTCAATAGTTTTAGGGGATGGAAACTTTTCTATTTTACATTGCAATTTATGGGTGGGGTAATGAAAAAGTTCATTATGGCAAGTAGTTGTATCAGGCTAGAGAATTCTACAACTGACTTTTTTTTCTACCAAGTCTTGAAAGAAATATTGTGTGTTTTTGGGGCTTACTTAAAATGGGCAATTATATTTGAGGTTTTTGGTTGATTTTTTTTCAATGACTAATAAGGAGATTTGAACCTTCAAAATATTTTTAGGAAATAGCAAAGGTGGATTTTTTCCTACCTTATTTGTCGTGCGAATACATATCATCATACAACATACATCGTTGACATACCATATTCACATACACACACAAACACATAACATGGACGAGAGCATATACAAATACATATGTACCACAATTCGAAAATGACATGAGAAAGATCTACTATCATAAAACTCATGATGCAAACATATACAGTCAAGCCAAGCCCACTCCACTCAGAGAATTTAGGCCGATGCTAACGGGACACCGTAGCTCGAAGTTCCACTAACCCCAACTATTCCCAACGCTCTAGGCTCAACTCAAAGAACTATGTTCTTTGAGCCCTCTCTCACACTTTATACCCCCACTTACAACATGAGGGTGGGTCCTACTAGAAGAGCCACTCTCCTCTAACCCTAAACCTAGAAACCCTAAGTAGGCACTATTCGCTACCATAGCACACTATAGGTTATAGCTAACACACATATGGTCATGACAGTTGTTGTGTGAATACATATCGTCATACAACATACATCGTTGACATACCATACTCACATACACACACAAACACATAACATGGACGAGAGCATACACAAATACATGTGTACCACAACTCGCCCCCCTAGCTAGTGGTTAGGTCCCTCTAACTTCCAGGTAGCCCTATAAATCTTCTACATGCTATACACCTTTGCAAGTGCATGAATCAAAAGGTCGAGTGCTATGTTGCCCTATCGTTAATCACCCATCTGCAATCCATACCATGTGAAGATCAAGTCATCTACCCTTCCAAAGTACAATGAAGACAAACCCACCGTCCAACGAGAACAACATCCATAGGTGGAATCATGCACGCCATGTGCCAACCCCTAAAACATCTATCACACACCAACATGGGCTACTCCACCTTTAGACCCACATAACATACACCTCAAGCCGGCCCGTACCACTGCCAAACTTGGGTCAACTATACCATCCACATTTGGGCAGTGACATGGCGCACAATTACACACATGGTCCTTCCAAATAACACCATCATGACCCTCCAACATGAGAACTCCAGAAGCTAACACCTCTCGCACTCGTAAGATAGTGCAGCTTGCCGTTACATCCAATGTCGTTGGTGTAGTCTATTATAAATAGACATAATCCCCCACATGGAACCTACGAATCGATGGTCGATAACCTCCACCCCGGATAATCACATATTGCAATGTATCCTTGTGTTGAGCAATGGCAAGGTTTTCAAACGCTGTTGGCATAACTCTTCGAAAGAACTTTGCACATTGAGAACACATCCTCAACCACATCTCCAGGTCATCAAAGTTCACCATCTCACTAGACTCATGACGAATTGTTGTTGGCAAGTCTGGATTTCAGCCGTACAATAGAAAATAAGGTGAGAAGGAAGCCAAGGATGCCTGGCGACTGAATCGATATCCCATGGCCAACCATGGTGATTGAATATCCTAATCCCCTAGGTGGCCTTTCTGCAAGCCATATTTGCGCAATGCCCTCTTCATTGTTTGTACCACATGTTCAACTAAACCATCTGCCTCTGGATGATCTCGAGACGTGGTTCGGTGATCAATCAACGCTTTGTCACACAAGACCTGAAACTCACCCTGAAACTCCATACCTTGATCGGTCAACATTTCAGCTGGTGCACCAATATGACTAAGCACCCTATCAAGGAATGCATACGCTACTCCCTCGTTAGATTTGTCAGGGGATGGCACCAACTCAATCCACTTGGAAAAGTGTTCCACCATCACCAACACATATTTGTTGTGTTGTATTGTCAATGGTAATGGTCCCACAAAGTCCGAACTCCAACGATAACCCAACCCCATAATAGGCAAGGGGTGTAACTGTGGTGTAGGGGCATTGAGCGATGCCCTCACCCTATCACAAACCATGCAATGTGACACTAATCATTGCACATCAGCGTGCATACCATGCCACCAATATTGACCTAGGAATAAGCTATATGTCCGCTTTACTCCAAAATGCCCCAACTCCTCATGGGCATGCCGCACAATACACCTTCTCTGGTCTGGATGTGGTACAATCCGTACCCTACCATCCTCCCACACTCGGAGTATATGTGTCCCCTCCAACCGATACCTCTTAGCTCGTTGGAGAACACGGTCTCTCTCCTTAGCACTCACCATGCCTAAGACCATATTCATTCGTAAAAACTCCAACACTAATGTATCATCATGAACATCATGGTGACCAATGCTACCATCCCCAACCTCAGGATCTGAAGACTGGCCATCTAACCTTTGACTAGAATAAGATGGCATGTGGCCCTCCATACTAGAGTCCACACCCAACAAACACAAAAAGGCCGATGCATGCCAACCTGGCACCATCTCCTCATCAACCTCGCCATGCCATCTAGCTCCAGTATTATCCTCCTGACTAGTGCATGGGTTCCGACTCAACCCATCGGCATCAAGGTTTGTAACTCCAGGTTTATGCACCACCTGGAAGTCATATTCCTGTAAGATGAGAGCCCACCATGCAAGCTTTCCTGTAAGTTTATCAGATTCCATTAACCACTTGAGCGGTTAGTGGTCAGTGACAAGGGTAAACTGTGTGCCAAACAAGTAACACCTGAAGTGTGCGACAGCCCACACCGTTGCCAAACACTCTCCCTCGTAAGAACTATAGCGTGACTCCGCTGCATTGTTCGAACGACTCACATAGGCCACCACAAACTCCTTCCCTTCATCATCACACTGTGTCAACACTGTTCCAAGTCCCAACATACTCCAATCAGTGTGTAGTTGGAATGGACGCCCCCTAATAGGTCTCTTCAGGATGGGAGCTGCAATTAACCTAGCCTTGAGCTCCACAAAAGTTCGCTCATGCTCATCACCCCACTGCTACTCCTGATCCAACTTCAACAACATGTTCAAAGGTTTTGCCATCGCACTAAAGCCTTTGACATACCTGCAATAGTAGTTCGTCAATCCCATGAAAGCGCAAACCCTACTCACATCCGTGGGACACGGAATATGTGCAATAGCCTCCACCTTGGCTTGATGCACTCCCAAACCACCTGGGTAGATCACATGACCCATGTTGAGAATTCAAGCTCAACTAGTTAGGTTTCATTAGTTACTGGAGTAGGAAAGTAACTAGGTTACTTTCACAAGGTTGAATTACTTTCGTTACTTATTTTAGTTTGGTTATTTGTGGTTT
>Ga0116231_10004934_pt1 | contig 26697 bp, 23 predicted proteins | sample S1TSphgellanicum_2_FD_89695 | JGI IMG/M metagenome (GOLD analysis project Ga0116231, IMG submission 89695) | Host-associated microbial communities from peat moss isolated from Minnesota, USA - S1T2_Fd - Sphagnum magellanicum MG | ecosystem: Host-associated > Plants > Peat moss > Unclassified... | reverse complement strand
TTTGTTAGTCAAAAAAAAATTAAAATTAAAAGAAAAAAAAAAAAAAAAAAAAAAAAGTTTTGACCAAAAAAAAAAAAAAAAAAAAAACCTACCAAATCATGAACTTCCTTATTGTATCCCCTCTTCTCTTGCATTCTTCGATCCTTGTATGTAACTCGTGTCTATCAAATTTTTGCAAAGCATTGGAAAAGGAGATTTTAAAAGGCTAAACATTTCAATTAGTGCAAAGCATGTTGATGGCAAAAGGGTAAATTGTAATAAAATGGAAGATTTTTGTCCACGAGTTATTTTGGAGGGCGATCATAAGGTTTTCTAACTTAATCTTGTGTTCACTTAAGGAACTTAAATTGAGAAGGATAGCAAAAGCCTTTTTCTATTTGCAAATGAATTTGGATGCTTACCCAAACAATAGCACATATAAAAGTCCATAAAAGAAGTGCATGAATGTTGAATCTATGAAGGGTGGGGACACCTATTTTTAAAATTAATTAATAAATAAATAATTTAGAGTATGTGGAAGGGTGCCCCATCAAGGACCTTACGCATAAGGTGGTGCCCTTCAAAGGACTCCAAGGGCACCTTATGTGTAAGGGAATGGTGATCCATTTTGAATGGGACCAAAACGCTAAGTGCAAACATTCATTATAACCAACCATACATCATTTATTACACCAACATAAAAGAACCCGTAGAATTTAGTGTATGTGGAGGGCACCTTATCATTAGTAGAACTTGTTTTAAGTGTTGAGGCACCTTATGGTTGAGGCCATTCATATTTCTACAACAACGGAATAAGGCACCCTCACGCCTAAGGTACCACAACGGAGTAAGGCACCTTTATGCCTAAGGTACCAAAACGGAGTAATGCACCCTCACGCCTAAGGTACCACAACGGAGTAAAGCACCCTTACGCCTAAGGTACCACAACAGAGTAATGCACCTTCATGCCTAAGATGCCACAACGGAGTAATGAACCCTTACGCCTAAGGTATCACAACGGAGTAATGCACCCTCATGGCCTAAGGTATCACAACGGAGTAATGCACCCTCATGGCCTAAGGTACCACAACGGAGTAATGCACCCTCATGCCTAAGGTACCAAAATGGAGTAATGCGCCCTTACACCTAAGGTATCGCAATGGAGTACTGCGCCGTTACACCTAAGGTATCGCAATGGAGTAATGCACCCTCATGGCCTAAGGTACCACAACGGAGTAATGCGCCCTTACAACTAAGGTATGGCAATGGAGTAATGTGGCCTTACGCCTAAGGCGCCTCTTCTCCTTCTCAATAAAAAATAAATGGAAGGTATTAAAATTCTACGAGATCTTTACGCTGGACAATGATTGGGAACGGGGCGGATGTGGGGGGATTCAGGTCGCGCACTCGGATCCCGTCTCGTCTTGTGCCATGTTGGGCCCTTATTCGAAGAAGACCGGCCCCGCCCCGTTCTACTACATATCCGTATCCTACACATTTATTACACCAACAGTAAATACATCATTTACTATACTTACCAATAAAAAAGAAATTTAATTAAAGTGATAGAATTAAAACGCGCGCCATAATTCCCCACCCCCCCATCCCCCCCTCCCACGTTTTTTTGAACCGGGAGCCGCTCGATTTTAGGGCAGAAATTAGGGTTAGGGTTTAATGCGCTACGCGTGAGAGAGAGAGAGAGAGAGGGAAAGAGAGAGAGAGAGAGAGAGAGAGAGAGTGTGTGTGTGTGTGTGTGTGAGCCATCTCGGCGCGCTCGCTCGATCGCTGGCTGGCTGGAGAGAAAGGACGACGAGGACGACGAGGCTTCTTCTTCTTGTTCGTCGTGCAGAAAGTCACATTGGTAGTAGCAGATCAGCATGTATATATATATTCGAGAGCTGCTAGATCTATAAGAAGCCTCTCGGCTTTCCCAACAGGAAGCGGGAAGCATGAGGGAGGGAGAGAGAGAGAGAGAGAGAGAGAGAGAAGATGCTTGTGAATCCTGAGAGGAGATGTGAAGCTATGGCGGGGTTGGTTTGTTGCTAAAGAAGATGGGAAGTAGTTTGTCGTTGATTTTTTGAAGAATAAGAAGGGAAAGATACTGGGAGGGGAAAAAGAAGAAGAAAGTATGGTGATGGTGAAAGAGCAGCAGGAGGTGGTGAAGTTGGCAGGAGCACAGCATTTCAGACAACGTTTGTTGCTCGCAACTTTGGCCGGGAAGACATTACGTATCGATGAGATTCGAGCCCGAGACTCTGTCCCTGGTTTGCGGGACTATGAAGCCTCTTTCCTTCGGTTGTTGGAGAAAATCAGCAACGGTTGCATTGTGGAGATCAACGAAACAGGTACGATGGTTTTTTTCTTTGAAATATGTGTTTTCTTCGAAAATTTAGCTCTGTCTGCCTGAAATTCCTTGGTGCTGCATACATTTCATTGTGGTGCATGTATTGCATTATTTGATTGTATGCTACCGTAATGTCCTCCTCTACAATGTCGGTTCCCTCCTCTTCTTTCGCTTGCAGGCACGCATGCAGAAGGGATTTTTGGATTTGTAATGAACTTTTCTTACTGGCTTTATGTTTGTTTTGCAGGTACGAAATTGAGGTACAAACCGGGGATGCTGGTTGGTGGTCGACGCCTTGTGCATGAATGTGGAACTGGACGTGCAATTGGCTACTTTTTGGAACCTCTGATTGTCCTGGGTCTGTTCAGCAAGAAGCCGTTGTCAATCTCCCTCAGAGGTGAGAGGCGTTTCAATGACAGAGCATTTTTCTTCTTCTTCTTCAATTCATTCATGTGCATTGTTGAGTACAGTTAGCTCTTGTTTAAGGATGTCCTCGTCCCGAATTAAAGATTTTTGTATTGAGAAAAAAATGATTGATTGCAGGCATTACAAATGATAACAATGACCCGAGTGTGGACACTTTTCGGACCACTACTCTACCACTGCTGAGGCAGTTTGGTGTCCCAGTGGAGGATCTTGAACTGAAGATTGTCATGCGGGGTGCACCTCCTCTTGGTGGTGGAGAAGTGCACCTGAAAGTTCCAATTGTGCATCCCAGCCTTCGTGTAAGTTCATTCATCACATTTTTTCTTTTCCTCCTTCTCCTTTTCATGGTGCCCTTTCTTTCTAGAGGCATTTTTTGTATAGATTGCCTAGCAGGAATTAGAACACTTTGCAAACCCTTCAGATGTGAAGGGCTATGTTTGAGGTTTAATCTTTTACTGTTGTTCTGAACTGAATTGCAGGCAGTACATTGGATGGATGTGGGCATGGTGAAGCGGGTGAGGGGTGTGGCCTATTCAACACGGGTTTCACCACAGATGGCTAACCGTATGGTGGATTCTGTGCGAGGCGTCCTCAACCGCCTGATACCAGATGTCTATGTTTTCACTGACCATTATTCTGGTCAAGAATCTGGAAAGTATGTTCTCTGTGGGAGTCCATTTCAGCTTTGTTATGTCTGGGAAATGTCCTTCAAACTATCTTTCTCTGCCTGTGGTAAGGACCCATGGGAGCAAGGAGAATTTCTGGATTTGAAAATGCAGAACCATCTGTGACATTTGAGGCCAATATCTCACTATACCTTTAATCATGTTGCAGGTCTCCTGGATATGGAATTTCATTGGTTGCAGAGACCACTACAGGGTGTTTGATCAGTGCAGAAGGGGCAGCTACTCACCCTAAAGCTGATGGGGAGGAGACCATGGAAAAGATTGGCCCAGTTGTGCCAGAGGATATTGGACTCCAAGCAGTTACACAACTGCTTGAAGAGGTCAAGCAGGGTGGTGTCATAGATTCCACTCATCAGGTCTGTACTTGTTTATCTCAATTGTACTGGTTCCTCTCAAACTGCTCGTTGCTTATAGAATGCTGGTTTACCCAATATGTACGCTTTCCTGTCTGTGAGGTTCAATGTAAAATTTGTTTTCAGTTTTATGGTATAAAATGTACAAAGTTTCTCTGAATATCCAGTGAAATGTTCTCATGTAGAATTTAGCAATTGATTTCATGTATTAGATGCTGGTTCATCCCGTTCCCTGCTGCCATGACTAGTTTGGAATGGAGTTACTTAGACCAATGTGTTGACTGCCTTGTTTGTTTCTGCATGTATTTATCAGGGGCTTCTTTTTCTCCTGAGTGCCCTGTGCCCAGAGGATGTCTCTAAGGTCAGGGTGGGAAAGCTGTCGCCATATGCAATCCAGACACTCAGACATATCAAGGAGTTTCTTGGAGTCCAGTTTCACATAGAACCAGATCCTGCCTCAGGGACAATTCTCTTAACCTGTGTCGGGAGTGGGTACAGGAACCTCTTGCGAAAAATGTCTTAGCCTTGGAGGTAAGTTTGAATCTGTGGACATAAAATTTTTGACTCTGGGATTTTAGAGTGTGTGGGGTATATGTAGTTAATTCTGGGTATTCTATTGAGAGGGAGAGGGGATTAACTTAGGTGAGAGGGAAGGAGGCCAAGGGTCCGAGCAGATGAGAGCCAAGGAGGAATGAAAAGACACTTTTAAGAGAGAGTGGGCAGGAGAGGATATGAACCAGGGGATGAAGAACCATGGGTCCGAGTCAGGGAGGAAGGAGGTTGTATATTTTTGTGTGCTCCAAAAGGTGTTCTGAGCCAGTTTTTTCTACGAAGCGGATGTTGATGGACTTTGACAACACTGCTGCAACATGGAGGCAAACGTTGACACACAGCAGGAGGATGTTAATGTGAAAGAACATTTGATTCATATTTTGTGTAAAAGACTTTGGTGGGGTGAAGGGGTGTGGAATTTCCACATCCACAGGCTATGATGACATTATGAGGCCTCCTATTAGGCGTTCAACTTTCTGTAAAAGTAGATCTAGTGCATGCAGATCTTTGGCCTGTCTCAAAGTTGGAAGTTTGGGGTGGGTAGAGGGTCTGGTCGTCTTATTTTGAGTTTTAGCCCAAGCTTGTTAGTGTTCACGGTCAATTGAGTAGGCATGTCAAAGGAAGTGCATCTCACTTTGATGTACAGTGTTTCTGCCACTTGCTTGTTGGTTTTTCCGATAGATGATTTAGAGGTAGAGTTCAGTTTTTTGTTTTGGAGACTATAAGTTCTATCCTCACATGCAAGAGGAATTTGACATTCAACTGGTGATTTGTTTATAATGCCAAAACCAGTCATTCTATCAGCCAGGAGTCAAAGCATATGCATGTGGAATCTGAAAGTTTGTTGCTGTAAAATGGTAAGAGAGGTTCCTGATTTAAACTGTTTCTGGTTCATCTACTACTCATGGGTAGGACACTAATGTTACTTTTTGAGGTCTTGTGAGAAGTGCCGCAGATCACAGTTAGTTGGGCATCCCTTAAAATCACAGTAAGTAACTTCTGTTGTAGCCTAAGCTTAGGTATGAGCTTGTATGAGAAATTATGTCAGTGACTGTTCAGTCAGTACAAATATGTGTCTTGGAATTGTCTGTCTTGGACAAATCTTTCTATACTTAAATGAACTTAATAGAGACTTCCCCACTCAGGACCTGCTACATTTGAAGGTGCTATGGTAAAAAGAGTTTGTGTTCAAGGTAGAAATGTAACTGTAAAGAACGAATTTTGCATTTGATTTGGTTTCTTTGCAAACTTGTAAATGAAGAAGTTTTGAAACACATACTAAGAGTTGAAATCTGTTATAGTATCTGATAATGTAATCCTGAAAAAAAAAAAATTGTAATTAATGCCTAATCACTCATGCAATTTCCTTTTCACTTTTTATGAATAAATTGCTATTCTCCTCTTAAATGCAATTTCCTTCGCCATATGTATGCAATTTCTCTACATGCAATTCCCAGTTTACATCTTAGATGCAATTTCTTTTTTTACTTCCCTACATACGATTCTCATTTTACTCTTTAAAATGCAAGTATGTTGTTTCACTTCTTACATGCAATTTCTAGTGCAAGGCAACCTCTAAGAAGCTGTAATGCATTCAGTTCAGTAGTCAACTCGTGGAACTAACTTTTGTACTGAGATGAGATAGAAAACTAATGTTGTTGTGTGGTGTGTTGTGTTTTGCTCTGCACAGAGCATAAACAGCAAACAGTACCAAATGGGTGTAAAATCAAAATTGGAGCAACATCTCATGGAGGATATCAGCAATATGAGTAGAATGAGTTGCAGCCATTGAAGCTGAATACAATGTGCATATGCATAAAAACTGTGGCCTCATTTTTGTTGACACTTTAGCTTCTATATTCTAATAAGAGTCTATGACAGTGTAGAAAGATTACCTCCATGTGTCAGGGACACCAAGATCTGCAGCCACAAGGGTTTGTACCTTCCATGCAAACAAAAACTGTTGACCCAGATACATTGTAAATCCAGACCCTACAATAGGGTCAAGTGTGCACCATTGCTCTGAAAGGAGCTGGAAGATGAACTAAAATCATCATGATGAACCCTCATGGCATAAAAGCCCCATGCAAGGAGGGGGAAAAGAGACGACTTTCCTTATGGCATCAGATGCTCACCTAGGGCACTGCTGCAAACATAGGAATGAAATAGGCTTTAACTTCTAATCAATTGCCAAGCTGAAAAAAGAGATTTCTTTATCAAGATTTCTGAAAAAGAACAGATCACAAGCCCAGGTTCACAAGGCATCAAGATCCAATACTTAAGCCACTTAAGCCATCCTAGGCAGATTGACCATTGACTCCAGGACTACTTGTGACCACTTTTGCAATCCAGCAATTTTATCATCAAAAGGCTCAAATAAAAAGGGCAGAAAGCAAAAATGAGGCTAATATGAAGGTGTACACAACCACCACATCAATTGTCTCACACAACATTTCATTATATGCAAGAGAGCTTTGACTGTAGCAAAAGAAACCATGTGGCTCAATCCTCACACTAACTCACAGGTACACCATATTGGGAAGGAGATGACTTGTTCAGGCACAACTCCAAAGAGAATCTGGTTTTGCCCCAAACAACTAAAATTTGACCTCCTATTACTAGTAGTGTGCAATGCCAGCCCACAACTCACAAGCCATGTCATGATTTATCAGTGCCAGATCACAACAGATGACAGGAAGTTCTGGGTATCCTGGGTGTACTACTTCCCCTAATAGAGAAAAAGGGCTCTGCTGCTATGATCAGCATTTAATCTGTAATCAAATGACAGAACTCCCAAATGGTGTGGATGATGCACATTGCACGTACATCCAGGCTGATCACATCAGGTAACGCCCCTGATTTGGACTATCCTCACAATGCCAATACCCCAGCTGGGTACTACTGAAGGGCATCACTGAAGTGATTAGTTTCACTCAATAATGCAAAGGTGAAATTTGACTTGCAAATTTTGAGTTTTGAACAGCTGATTGATGGTTGACCCAGTACATGATCAAGAAATGGAGAACTGTACATTTAGGTAGAGTGCACTCACCTGATGCTCCGGTGCTCCACTACAGACAAGCACTGGAGAACACAACAGTAGTTTCAATACCTATTTGTGATTCTCTTCAGCAAGAGGACGAGCAGTTTGGTGGCTGTCAAAGTTTGTGCAATGTAGTTTTACATCTGAAGTTGTTTAGATGCAAGATCCAGATATTGAAAGACAATTTGGTTTTCAGAGGTTCAGCACCTGTACCTAAAAGAAGTCTGCAGCTTCCACCACACTCAGTCCATAACTATTGATGTTCCGACACTTTTGATACTGACCCACTGTTTTGCGTGGCATCTACCTCATCATCTACAGTATGGGGATGTTGCATGAAAGCATCCTCCACATTAGCACCTTGACAATTTGGAGAAGGTCCCCCATTCTCTTTCTTTGAAGCATCCATCTCATCAGTTGGTTCAATCTTGATAACCCTACCATCCTTAGACTCAATTTGACTGTACAGTGGTCCATCTTGCTTAGTGGATGGAACCACAAACCGGGGGGTAGTCTCTCTCTTGGTTCGCTGTTTCTTGGGGATTGGGTCTACAGTTTTCACTGGAGGAATTGAGTCTGCAATTTTTGCTAGGGTGGAAACTGCCACAGTTGGGAGAGCCAATGTCTGCCTCTTCACCTTCATTGCAATCTTTGCAGCACCCTTTCCAATGCCCAATTTCAAGCCAACAGTGCCCACAGACACAGAGTCTGCATCAAGTATCTTCTTTGGGGGTGGCAGAGACTGTTGCTGACATTCCTTAACCTCCATAAGTGCATCCCTGCTATAGTGGTGGGCATCATCTGTTTCCTGAAATGAACGACAGGCACATAGGTAATCAGCAACAATCTCTAACTGGTTGAAAGCTTACTCACTATTTTACTCAATGAATTACCACTTGGTGCACCATCAAAGACTTGGATGGCCTTCATTCTGCTAATATACATTCCAAAGCTGATACAAAAGGCTGCTAGGTTAAATGGAACAACCTCCTGTGAAGGGCAAAAACATGATGAAGACAACTTGGGATGTGGCAGACCATCATGGTGACCAGTCATGGGTGCCAATAGACCATAATATCACAAGATCTCATGAAGATAGATGAATGCAGAAAGATATCCATTTGTGACTGCTTTGCATGTATATTTTAGGCCCACCTCATCACTGGATGTATTTTGAGTTTGCTGCTCAAGATCTGCATCTTCCATTAGCCGCCATTGTGGGGTCTTGATGTCTTCATGCCGAACTTGTTCAATATCCTTTACCCCTACATTGGCAGACCTAACTGTATTGTCTATGTTGTTGTCTGAAGACCTCTTTCCCACCAGCCCATGCCCAGAGCTTGACCTTACTAAATTGCTATTGCATAACACAGGTGTCCCGACTGAAGTGTCACTCATGGAAACCCTGAAGGGTTGAACTGAAGAAGGTTGCAAGGTAACTTGAGACACTTGTGGTGAGAGATTTGAAGCAGCAGACTTAGGCAACAAAACTAGAGAGTTCCTGCAGGGGATTGCTCCTTGATTCAGCTGATGCTTTGCCTTCTCTACACGTGCCTGCAAGGCTTCAATCTGCCATAGCAGTTGCTCCATGGACTCTAGTTCACCAACCTCATGTCCTGCTACTGGTTGCTCCACTGGATTCTCCTCTTCTGCCAGAGTTTCCACCTTGATAGCTGCAGAATACAGACAATACGATTAAACTCTCAATCTATTGAAACAAACTCTAATTCAGACCAAGCAGATCCCTTACAATTAATGTAGCAAAATTACATCTTAACTTCATTTCATATGTATAACAGCAAAAATGTTTAGCTGCACACCAATCAGTTGAGTCTGCTGATTTTGTTGGCTATGCATCTTTTCCTCGCCATCCTCAGACTTCTGCCTCCTCTTCTTATCTGCAGGATATACAAAAACAGCAAGGAGAAAACAGTGTCAGAAGGTGACAGTAGACCTCATCATTTCCAGAGTGAAGGCCAGAAATAGTTTGCTGACTTTTGGTATCAATTCTCAGTATTGCTTGTGACAGCATACATTATCCATTTGACAGTGGTGCCTATGCTCAAGATTGGGAGGTGCTAAGTGGAGGTGACACAAGGTCTACTTATGCCATGGTGCCTGTCTGGTGTCCAAGAAAAACCTCCACAAACATAATAAAATTCTGCAGATTCCTGATGAATGTGCAATTATTGCATAGGTGAGCTCCCCTCATTATGACAGAGAGAAATAGGAGAGAAAGAATTGTTTTTAATTTAGTTCAATCACAAATGCAAAATGGTTCAACCAGAAAACACTGCTTTTTTGTGTAAGAGGCCACAACAAAGCCTCTGGCCTAATTCACCATAGAGAACATGCAAACAAAAAAGTGGTTCACCTTTTAACTGGAAGTTCATGCACACTAACAGTTGCAGGAGAATTGTGTTTACGCTACTGGAAGAAGAAAAGGTTAAGAGGAGTGGATATGAATCTCAAGTAGTACCATATCGTGAAAACAGAGGATGGCGTGCCATGTAGGCATCAATGTCAATCAAATCCACTGGCTTTCTATGTTGCTTGCTGGAAAGTAGTCGATGCTTTTGTGGAGTTGAATCCAGTGGTACAGTTCTGGCAGCTGACACCTCCCCGTTCACTCTGTCTAATCTCCATGTCTTCACTTTCTTTAATTCCTCCAAAATCTGATCATACCTACTAGCTTGTGACTGAAGCTCTTGCATCCGCAACTCCAACCAGCGACACCTCCACTCAATGCCCCTTCTGTACAACTTCCAATCTGCATCCAGTGCCTTGCTGTTCCTGTTCACCAAATTCAACACCACAGAACATCCAAATCAGCTTAGACATGGGATATATTGACTTTCACCATGCAACTATAAATTTTAGCCATAACACAGGACGATGATAACAAGAAAGGATCTAAACTTGCCTTTCATTGGGAGTCCCCTCTGCTTCATCTTCTTGTGGAACTGATGCCCCATTACCATCTCGCAAGTTTGATTCAACTTCAACGCCCCTCAGCACTCTGTCAACTCCAGTTTCACTCTCAAACCCACTATCAGTAGATTCAAATGAGCACTCTGTTGCTTGATCATCAGGACAATGCTGCTGATCATCAGAATCTGCCCACTCCATAATGTCAACCTCTAAACTGTTGCAGTCCAGTTCATGGATGGCAGCCTGTTCAAATATATCTCTATTTGTGCGACAAAACTCCATCTTCAGCTTCTCAGACATGACCAAATCCTGGACATTACCAGAGGAAACTGGGATAATGCTGCATGTTGTTCCCTTGCCACATGTATTCTTGTCATGTCCCTCTTCACACAGGTTCTGTGTTATACGAGCAGATTTCTCATCACAGGATTCCTTGAAAATATCACCACATTGTGATGATGGTGACATACTTTCAATTGGCCCACCACCAACAATAGTTGTGGCCATTGTCACCCCCGCAGTATTCAAGAAGCTGGGTTCATGGCTAGCAGAAGTCTCCATATTGTCAAAAGTGATCAAACCAGGTAAAGCATGTGCCTGTGCCTCCCTGTCCAGGAGGTTATCCTTGACTTCTGCATAATGCTCTAACTGCTTCTTGCCCTGCTGTAGAAGATTTCTTACAGCAATCCAGATTACAGATCTAATCCTGAAGTCTTCAGTTGCATTGTGGCATATTTGCTCAAAGCTTTCCTGCAAAATTGTTGATGTGAAGACACCTTGCGAGGAGTTGGCAAAAAAGTGCTGATATATGCCTGTGCTGAATCATGAACACATCGTCCTTATGAGCACAAGCATGTCTCCAGACACATGGATCAACAACTCTGCACCTTTGACATTCACACACACACAAGAAAAAAAGGTCTCCAAAAAACTCAAAAGAAGCACAAGAAACATCTTAGAAGTAAATGAACTGGATGTTTGTATACTCACCACAAAACAGCACCATGATGCATATTGTTGTGTAAGAACCCTCTGTTGCATCATTGTGGAGCACATAGAAGTTTTGATAAGTTTGGGATAGTTGGGAATGAAGGCCTTGTCCACTGGCTCCATGAAGATCCCATTTTGATACACACTGCTCCAGACATGACACCCCATGATCTCATTAGTCACATTAGACCAGCAATACCAGACTAGACCTTGTTTTGCATCAAATTACAAACTGTATGAAACTTCCAGCAAACCTAACACTAAAACCTCTGCTAAGGATTTTGGCCATAGGCACTAGTGTCACACACTGTGATCCACCAACTAGGTCCTCAACATGTCCTAGTAAGCACATCTAGTCATGGCAGAAGACAAGAGACATGATTTTGAAGTCAACCGACCTGTCTTAAAAAAGCACCAGAATACTTCAACAAACTAGGAAATCTCAGTTTGAACTTAGGGTTTTAGAAGAATCCTATTCACCATGACTAGACCGCAGTTCAGCTCAGCTCTACATCTACGATAACCCTGGATTATTGAGAATTGGGATTGTTTCCAAGAAATAAATATCATCCTCACTCAATGTGATGAAAGTGACTGACATATGCTTACTAACAAATCTTTCCCCAACAATGTTTGTGATGAGCTTGGTGGCTGTCTACATACACACCTGAAGATTCTTTGAAATGCAAAGTGAAGTATAAAGAGGTATCCAGCTCCAGAATCTGCAAGCAGGGGAATGGTAAGAAGTGAGCAATTAGAAACCATGCAAATCCCAATCCTGGAACTTGATGTTGTTATACTGCAGTCTCCATCTTGAATCTGATCATGTCAATTGTACTGAGCAGACATGATTGAATCCCAATTGAACTCCTGTTTTGGACAATTTAGGGTTTCCCGTGTTTATGGCTGAAGCCCTCCTTTTCTCAATCAATGTGCCCTCAGGACAAATCTCTAAGGCCTTTCTTTAGGTGAAATATTTCAGACAAACAGAAAAGAGACGCCTTTGGCTCAAGTACTCACCTTGAATCAAAGCGCCACAAAATGCAAGGTCACCACAGTGCGTTTCAGTTACTCTAATAAAAACACTTCCCGCTTATAAGATGGTTACACGAAAAAACCCTAATCTTTGATCCTGAAGCGCTAAATACAACTAGAATTTTACCGGTGAAGAAGAAGAAGAAGAAGAAGCACGCAACAAAGAAGGAAGTTCAAAACATAATAAAAAAAGATATAACGATGAGGCACCTGAACGAACTTTCGCTCTTTCTCAAAAGAAGTGCAGCAGACGAAATCGCCTTCGTTCAAATCTTCGCAGCAAAACCGAACGCTGCTGGTTCAGCCGTAACACAAGAAAAATAATAATAATGCCACTCCACTCTTTGCTGCAGCGGAAACCAATAGTGCACTTCTGATGTGCACTTATAACTGCCGAAATTATTCCTTGGTTCAAAGCGCTCGCACAAGCAAACAAACCGAGAAAGCAAAAAACAAAACCAGAAAAATCAGGGAGAAAAGAAAGAGAACAAAGAAGAAGAAGAAGAAGCAGCAGCAGCAGCAGCAACAGCAAAAGTTCAGATCGGGTTGAAAATCAGGCAAGAAAAGCAAACAATACTTGAAAAAAAGCGGAGACGCTAATTCCTGTTTATCCTTGTGTGTCTGGCTGTTGCTATTGTTGTTGCGAAAAAGAAGAAGATGCGGAAGATGGTGCAACAAGCAAGGCGATGGTGATGGTCCACAAACCCTTGTGCACAGTAAATACGGAGAAAGAAATGCAGCAAAACAAGCAAAAGAAGTTTTAACGTCGCCGTGGGGACTTATACTCGACACCCTCGGCACCGCTCACGCCCAAGAAGGAGAGGAAGAGCCAAGAATGAGAGCCCAACAGGCGGGATCTCATTCTTGGGACCTCGAAGATGACAGCCCAACAGGCGGGGTCTCATTCTTGGGACCTCGGAGATGACAGCCCAACAGGCAGGATCCCATTCTTGGGACCCTCGAAGATGAGAGCCCAACCTGTGGGATCTCATTTTTGGGACCTCAAATATGAGAGCTCAAGAGGCAGGATCTCTTTCTTGGGATTTCGAATTTGGAAGCCCAAGATGAAAGAGAGCCTAATAGGTGGGATTTCATTCTTGGGACCTCAAGGATGAACGCCTAAGACTAGAGGGAGCCTACGAGGGGCCTCACTCAAGGGACCTTAGAAATGAGAGCCTAATATGCAAGATTTCAAATGTGAGAGCCTAATAGACAAGACCTCATTCTTAAAACCTTGTTCTTGGCTCTCATCTTAGGCTGTTATCCTCTTGGTTAACAATACGTGGCTTAGATAGGTGACATTTTTTTTTTAACATTGAAATCTTGCCAATTTTCAACTTAAAATCCATGCCTTCTACTTTTATGCTTAAAAATTAAGGCAAAAATTAAAGCAAATTTGCTTAAAGGCTACATATTCATGACCATGTTCAACTTACATTTCTTTTAAACTCTAATGCTTATCGTTGCACATGATGAGTTAGATAGTTATTTAGCCACTATATTGTTCCATCGCACCATCCACTATCATCAATATCTACTCATATTAGTTGTCGTCTTCCATTAAAAAAGCAACAAGTGTTACATAAAGCTTGTTGCTTGTTGTCATTTACAAAATGGGTATTCTCACCATCATCGACTATGCAACTAAGATTGTCATCACCAAATTGTTAAATTTAACTCTAGAGATTGTTAGTTTAGTGAATTCATTATTCAATGTGCAAGGAGCCATTGAAGCAACTACTTGCAAGCTTTGAAGGTGGAATTCAATTCTTTCATCATTAAAGACCTAATGCAAGCTTGGTTTTGAACAAGGTGAATCATGGTGTTGCATAGGTGAATAATGATCAAATTTTAGGCTTCAATACAAGAACAAGGTTCAAAACTTTATAGGACCTTTACTTTTATTATTATAACTTGCATTTGATGTCATGGTCATTATTGTAAAATTTTATTATTGTTGTGCCTTATATTATTGATTTTCAATGTTAGTTGGTGCTTGAGTCCTAATTCCCACCTTCAAGGTATGAATTGCATTGGGACTTGACATGTGTTGTAACTTGTAAGTTTCACAAATTATCAATTTGAGATCAGGGTGGGGTTGCAAGTCATGACTTGCAAATCATCAAAAAGTGACACACCCCAAGCTCCGGACTCAAATGTGAGTCCAAACTAAAAACAAGGGAAGAGCAAGGAGTTGAAGCATGTTTTTTGGCTCGCAACACTTTGAGGGGGGGTAAAGGGGCATGCTAGAGCTCCGGGATGGGACTAGGAAGAGTGACAAGTATCAACTACTCACACGGACCTGCACAAAATTAACACAAGGTGGTTAGTGCATAATTGGAGCATTTTTGGTGTTAGAACGAACCACGAGCAACTCGGACTCACAAGACTCATCATAGCCTGGACTTGGGGGAAGCCACCACCTTCCCCCTTATATTATACTTTATGCCTCTCCACGAGACCCACATCCAAATGGTTTTTTGTTTCGAAATTCCCAAGTGGGAGTCCCGAAATTGCCAAAATTGGGACTCCTGCAACTTTGGAGCCCCATAACTTTGTGTGCAGACCTTTGATTGAGATGAGCTTTGAAACAAAGTTGTAGCTCTCATCAAGAGCTTTTCAACGATATGTCGCACGCCACCTGCACACAAGGAAATCGAGTCGATTCCTGACTTTTAATGGTCGGGAGTCAAATTGCAAATTTGACTTCCGACCCTTCTTTTGGCCATAACTTGTGTTTCAAATGTCCAAATGTGTCATGCGAGCCCATTTTAGACATCTACCTTTCAAAAGGTTTCCAATGGTATAAAGAATTCTTTGAATCATTGGGTTTTGGCCCTTGCAATTGCTCTCTAAACATTCGAGAGTCCACTGGGACTCCAATTCCCAAAGTGGAAGCTCCTTTGGGAGTGTGAAGGTTCATTCCCTCACACTTTCCTTCACTCATGGGCTTCCCTTTTGGCCCGCAACCTTGCAAGCCCTTACCTTAGTCGCAAGCCCAAGGCTAGGGTTATGACAAAAATGTTTTAACCATTGAAGTTTTATAAAGTAACAATTGCAAGTAAATTTTCAAAAACTTTTGTTATTTTTTCATTACATTTAGTTAAGCATCATTGCATTTAATTAAGTGTTAGGTTTAAGGTTTATTGGTCTTTTGCTTTTACTATCCCTTTATTTTAATTTTTCATTGACCATGACACCTTTGAAACCTTTTTAAAACTTTAAATTCTATAAGTTATTTTCTAAAATTGAGTCAAAGAATGTAACATCCTTTAAAAACAACCAAACCCTAACCTTGAACTTTTGTTTAATGTTGATTTTTGGATGTATGTTGAAAAGATTAAAAGGAATATGAGCAAAAGAAGGTGTTTTACAACATGTGTAGTGCAAAACTTCCATGGGCTGAATTAGTAGCAAATGCACATGGGAAGGTGCATCGAGTAAGATGCAAGGTTTGTACCAAAATAACGAACAAGGAAAAGTTTTTGGCCTTTAAATTGGACAACCTTTGGAAGCATGGTGATAGGAGGAAGGCCTTAGCTATAATCCTTAGAGTTTATAAAGTTAACAATTAGTTTTACATGAACAAGGATTTTGTCCATGTGAAGAATGAACATTTATATGTTATAGCCATGAAGGATACATTTGTTTAACAAGTTTGCCATGTTGTTGTTGAAGAATAAAAAGAAATTTGTTTAGTTTTCTATTTATTTCCACATGTTGATTGAAGGGAGACCTATGATTAATTACAAAAGTATGAGAAAGTTGCTAGATTTTTTTAATGTTAATTTTTTTAAAAAGCCCATAGTCAAATGCAATGGGTTTGGAGATGGCATCTAATTACATGCATGATGTGGTTGTCAACCATCAAAACCAAAATTTTGGTTGAATGTGTTACATTCATTTAGATTTCTTATGATGAAATCACAATTGTTAATTAACAATCCTAGGTTTCCATACATGCCTACATGGTTGAAGATTGGCAACAAATTCCTTTGTTTTTACCCTTGTAGAAGGTTGTTGCTGGGACCACTTCCAATAATCTAAAATACATTTTGGTGAATGGCACATGGTGTTTTCTGGTGATTTAGTTTTGAAAAAAATTACATCCAAACTAATCACATTTGGAGTTGATGGGGTGAATGTTATAATAGGTGTTATAATAGTTGTGATAGTCAAATTAAAAGATCAAAATGCACCATTCATGATCTATGTGCATTGTATGACCCATGTTGCACCAATTTGGTGATCCAACTTTTTTCCAAGTGTGGCATTGTGAGAGGAACTGAAGATGTGTTATAAAGTTCATATGCAGATTTTTTTCACAGTCCAAAAAGAATTTAGGAATTTGTTGAATTGGGCAACATCATGGAAATAAAGGGTTGGTGGATTTTGAGGAACATCAAAACCTACTAGATTTCAATGTTGTTCCAAATTAAAATAATTTTACTTAAGTATCAGGCCTTAGTTTCGAAAAGGCATTAAGATGTCAACACTTGTACCAAGTTGCCATAATTTAAATGTGTTTTGCAACTTGGAGGTAATGTTGGGGTTTTGTTATATCATGCTCACATCACGAACTTTCAATATCATGAAATTTCAGTAGAATTCATGCAAAAATCATAAACCAATATGTTCATGCAAAATCCATGGGCTTCAAAATGTAAAAATAACACAAAAATACAAAATTATAAATATACATACATGTGTGTGTGTGTGTGTGTGTGTATTACTTTTATATGAATGATGTGTTTTTTTTAATTTATGATGTCTTAATGTGAAATATGTACAATTTATATTTAAAAGAAATCCATGCAATTATCATGATATAATTTTGCATAAAACTATGTGATCTTTGTATGAACTTATGAAAACTAGATTTTGCACAAATTTTATACAAACCTATGAAGCCTAGTAAGTTTGTGATGCACGTTTGGAAGGCTAAATGAGTTGATTAAATTTTCCTAGTTTCAGTAGTGGTTTGTATGTAATTTTTTAATAGAATCAAGTTGTGTTAGGTAGATCCCTATTGCTAGTACACTACCCAAATAATGTTTACATGAGTGACATATTCAATTAATGACAAATATTGGAACTTGCTGAATGGGACATCAAATGTGGTCATGCATGAGTGGGCATTTGATTTGAATACTAGTTTGGAAAACTTTAATTTTCAAATTGCTAACACTTGTCGTAAATTGTAAAGAAGGAAAGAAAACATAATGTATGTAAACGGTGGTCGTGCAACAGCCGCCGTGAGCATCTAGAAATCCAATCTAATTATGGAAGAAACTCTCCTGACAAAGGAATTTTAGAAAAACTAAAAAGAGAAGGGAAAGGCTTGGCCTTTTATACAACCACCAACAAGCTGAAACCCTAAGCACTTAATAACATACAGTCACCTAAAAACGTTCATTAACCCTAAAAGGCATGATGGTCATGCCCGTAACCGGTCATCATGTATGAAACCATGTATGGGCATGAGAACTGTTGTGACGTGTAGTGTCGTGACATATAGTGTCGTAAGGGTGTAAATCCATAGTAAACTCTATTAAACAAAAAGATTAAAACCAGTCAAAGGTATAAACTAATCAACCAAAAAGAGATGCACACACACACACACATATATATATATATATATATACAATGCACAAAAGGAGGCTGAGATGAAATTCTCATGTATCCCCCCCTAGACTTGAATCGGGAAAAGCATGGCATGGTCTGAGTAAAAATCAAGGTGTTGTAGGAAAACATGATGAACTGTACCAAATGTCGGCGAAAACTTAAGTGAGCTCCAACTTAAGGCAAAAGAGATGGTACCCACCATTACAATTATCGCAAAGTAGCATATGATCAGCATTATTTGTCCTCTGACATACCTGACATGGATAGTCAAGTGAAGGAATCCAAGTTGACATGATGACGGTAGGATCTAAATTTGGCAAGTGGCAAGGTGCACAATTTTTGGAATGATCCCAAATTGTGCGTCCGTTAGCTCCTTGTAACTCCAACACACTTAAAGGCCTAATCGCTTTAATCCTCAAGATAATGCGACCAGAAGAAGTGTCTAGAGTATCATTAGGTTGCCGATGGAGATACACAAAATCACCAACATCAAATTGTCTCACCTTAAGTTTGTAACTACCACCTCGTGTGTGTGCATACCGTAAGGTGTCTCGATGTTGTGCAATGGATAAGTTCTCCATGGCCATGGGCATAACCCTCCTGAATATAGTAGCCTTTTTTGCGATGACCCCAGCCCAAGTGGCTGGGGAGTTCAAGTCCACAACTTGGTCCATTTGAGCAACAATGGAAGAAGGTGGAATGGGATGTCTCCCAAAAAATAGAAAGTAAGGAGAGTAATGAGACAAAGAGGTGTGTTTGGACATCCTGTAACCCATGGCGATGTAAGGTAGGGCCAAGTCCCAATCCTCTTTATTCCTAGTAAAGTAAATCTTCCACAATCCCTTCTTGCATGTCTAAACCATCCTCTCTACAAGGCCATCAACTTGGGGATGATCCTTTGAAATCCAGTGATGGTCAATGAGAGCATGATCAAGTAGGTTTTGGAATTCTCCTCTGAATTCTGATCCTTGATCAATAAAACATTCAACACAAGCCCCAAACCTACTTAAAACCTGTTGTAAGAAAACTTGGCTGGTGTTGTGTGATGACTTGTCCGGTAGCGCAACAAGTTTGACCCACTTTGAAAAATGCTCAATCATAATCATGATGTAGACATTACCCCTAGAGGTCTATGGTAACTCTCCAGCTAAATCACATGAAGCGATAAAACATGCCTTGAATAGGGAATAGAAAAAGTGTGAATTGTTGAAAGGAAAAGGAAGTTCTCATTCTATCACATTGTTCACATTTAGCAATGACGTCTTGGACTTGAGCATACATACCTCTCCAACGATAATGAGGAACGAGAAGGCTATAAATACGTTTAATTCCAAAATGTCCAAGCTCCAAATGTACCTTCTGAATAAGACCAGGTCGTTCATGTGGTGGAAGACTATTTCGTCACCTTGTGATAAACATCAAACGAGGTGATTGTCCCTTTATGAATAGCGTTTGGACCGTTGTTATGTGTAATCCCGATGACCTGATGTAACTTGGGGAAGGTATCCCCCATGCTGAAAAAACCTTAGAATGTCCAAATCCTCCCATATATCCACAATGGGATGCTCAACCAAGTTACATTGTAGTAGCGCAAAATAATTAGATGCATCAGATACATGTATTGTTGGAATCTGGTCGAAATTTTGCCTGGCTTTTTAGAAATCTTCAGAGGTAGTGAAGGATTTCTACGACATGGTATTTACATTCTAATGTGTAATATTAGGTCGGTGAATAACCTTGAACTCATACTCTTGAAGTATAAACACTCAACGAGCTAACTTACTAGTAAGCTTATCGTTGGTCATCAACCATTTAATAGGTTGGTGGTCCGTATACAAAGTGAAATTAGTGCCATAAAGATAGGGCATGAAGTGTATGACAGCCCATACAACAACAAGGCACTCCCCCTCGTATGAAGGGTAGTTGTTCTCAGCCTTGTTGTTGCTTCGAGATGCATAGGCGATAACATATTCCTTGCCTTCCTCATCAAGTTAGCCAAAAATAGCTCTAATACCAAGAGCACTCCAGTTAGTGTGTATAATGAAGACCTTGCTAAAATCAGGTCTTCTCAGAATGGGGAACTCTTAAAGCTTTTCCTTGAGTGTGTTGAAAGTGTCTTGATCATCATCATTCCATGTCCAAGCAACATCCTTCTTTAACAATGCATAACGAGGATGAACAATAGTATTGAAGTCTTGGACATAAATTCTGTAGTAGTTACATAGTTTGATGAAACTCCTCAAAGTGTGAACATCAATAGGATTGGGTGTCTCCAAAATGGCTACTACTTTGGCCCAATGAACCATAATACCATTTGGCAAATTTCTGTGTCCAAGGTAAATTACTAAGGTGACAACAAATTCACACTTTTTAGGATGGACCTTCATATTGACTTCGTGGAGCCTCTTGAATAACTCCTCAAGATGAACCAAGTGCTACAAGAGTCCTTTGTTATGCACTAGGACGTCATCTATGTAACATTTCAGGAAATCTGCCCCTTTGAACCTGGTCCATGACTCGCTGAAAGAAGACAAGTGCAATATTCAATCCAAAAGGCATCACAAACCATTCCCACAACTTGTTGTTTCCATGGAATGTTGTTTTATTGTGATCCTTCGCAGCAAACACAATCTAGTTGAAGCCTTGCCTTAAATCCATAATTGTGAAAATGTTTGAATCTCTAATGTTATCAAACAATTCTTCAGGGATGGGCATGGGGTACCTATCTTAAGGTGTAACTAGGTTCAAAGGCCTATAATCATCGCACATCTTTTTTTCAGTCCATAATCTAACTAAATCCTTCTTTGTTGGCATTATTGTAATGATTACAAAATCAGAACTTAATGGCTGAATGAGACCAACCTCATGGAGTTCTTTGCATCTTTCATCTACTAGTTCCCACTCATGTTTGCTCAACCTATGCCTCTTTCGATAGATGGGTGTCTCATCTGTAAGGTCTATAGAAAACTACATGGTCTTACACCTACTTAAGTCTTTCATTGAAAATGTGAACACATTCTCATACTTAATTAACAAATTTGTGACCTAGTTTTTCTCCTTCTTGGTGAGTTGGTTCCCCATAATGAAAGGGTAGTTGGAAACACATGGAATGGAATTAGACAGTGTGTTTGAAGAACCTGGTGTATTGGGTTTTCCACTATCCAACTGCGCAGATTCATAAAAGGTTATAATTGTTTCTCCAAAAGCTGATGTACTTCTAGGTGTATCAGAAACAACTTGAGTTAAATTACATGGTACCTCCTCCCCCCAAACACTAAGAATGAAGTGTAGAGTGTTGAAAATAGGTAAATGTACTTAGTCAGGGTGCCATGGGGTTACATCGTTAGAACTACAAGCTGATTGAATCAGTGTTGGTGTTGTGTACATTTGAAATAGTACACAAGTTACCAACAACCATGTAAGGGAGTTCATGTCCATGTTTCTCCCTAGTAGAGCGTTATGTTCCAATTTAGTCACCTTGGTGTGACCAATAGTGCCAATTTGGAACCCCATAGCCCTTTCTCTTTCTTCCGAGCTTGGTTCATCCCAAGTGGCTGAAGCATGACAATACACCAGGCCTAGTCCATATCCTTAAAAGGCGTGTGCTCCTGGGAAGGAGACAAAGGTGGGCCAAGCACCTCTTGGTTTTCCTATTGTGTTCACAAGAAACCAAGGAGATTTTTTTTGCGTTATAATTGGTTGGCAGGAGCTCTAATCATCCAATATGTGAGAAACCTACAAGTTGGGGTCTCTAATGGTGTATTTTAGAGCCAATTGCAGAATTGAGAGTGATGCAAGGTTAGTCCACCAGTTGCGTAGTCGCTGCGCATAGGAACTTCATTATGCCACATTGAGTAGGAGTGACTCTCCAACGTAATGTTTGACCAACATGTAGTGCTCTTGGACTTTCTCCCTTTGGTCAAGTTGAGAAGGGGTGTTTTCAATTACATAACCAAACATAAGAAAAATGGATTGAGCCCAAGTGATTAATCGTACCATGTCCGTGAAGAGATCGGATCTTGTGTCACTCAAGCCTTCTCCAAATCTAGCCGTTAAAAATCCTTGACACTCCCAACCTGAAATGATGAGGTCCACGGGGCCAAGTAATTCCATATGTTTTTTCTGAATTAGTTATATGTCAGAGGGCAAGAAAGTGAAATTGGCCTTCCATGTAGTGGTTGCAAACTATTGTGGAAATCTGGCTGTGAATTCCATCATTCTCAATGCCGCCACTTGCCTTGCAATAAGATCAATATCTACATAAAAATACTTCCAAACCACCATCCCTAACTATAGTAGGGCTTCGACACTTGTACCAATACCACCAAAGAATTCTAGTAATATAATCCCCTCCTTAGTTGGTGTCTAGGTGATTAGTTAACGAAGTATTGATTTAATCGGTTTGCCATGGCTCTTCATGTTCTCAAATCTAGACAAAGTTTTGACTAAGGGCTTGTGGGCTGCTTTGAACTTCTGTAAAACCTCTGGTCCGTATTGAATGTCAATAGGAACCACCTTTAAACTTTCAATAACTTGAGCGTAAGCTATCTCTTCTTCATCTCCCTCTATCCACTTGTGGCTAGCTTGTTGGATGTAGGAAATAGTGTGTATTTCCTTGAACATACAATGGTGAGCCATAGGACTATGGTTCCCATGTAAATCAAAAGGTATGTATCCCAGGTGGTGGCCATTAGTCTCCCAATCCACTTGGTAATACGCATGTTCGAACCAGTTGTAAATTATGAAACTTAGTGGAAACATGGACTCTTGCCCAATGAGCACATCGTAACTAGTGGCATTAGTGACTAAACATCTAACCTGTAGGCAAAGCTCTTGATCTGGACCTTCATTGAAATTAAGTGCAATCAAATCTAAACTCTCCCTAAGTACCTCCTCTATGCTCCCATTAGTGGTGCGAATCTGCCACATAGATTTTCATAGTTTGGAGTTGAGCATGCCCATCTTTTTAGCAAATTAAATTCCAAGGATTATTGGTTGGGCACATGTATCAAGAAGTACCACTCTACGTGTATGTCCTCCCATTTAGATTGCTAACCCATTATTGTCAATAGTGGTAACTTTGGTGGCGATGGAAGTTTTCTCACTGGGCACCACCTTCGGAAATGAGTGAAAGACTTTGTGGAGAGAATGGCTATCCACAATGCCTTAGTTGAATAACAAATCCACAAGTGAAATGTTCTTAACTCCCTTCAGATATGTGAATGTATAATCAGAGGTAGGAGAGCCCACTAATTTAGCCATGTTAGAACTAATGACCAGATTATGAACGCCATTTACAACACGTGAGCCAATCGAGTGTTTCCCCAAGGTGTTGGATGAGACCCCTGTAGCATGTGGATCAAGGATTGGTAGAGGACTTGATGTAATGTTCAGGGTATCCTCTAGTACTATAATTATGTCCCTGGTGCTTAACTTTAAATCTTGAAAACTAGACAACGGTGTATTCACAAGCTTTTACGCCACTTCATGCATTTGAAGTTGGCACTCCATAAGCTGATTTGTGAAAAATTGTGTGTTTTCCTAATGTACATGTACTCCTAGGACATGAAAATTTGATGCCCTAGTAGCTTGTGGTGTAGTAGTCTCCTCCCCCTCCGCTAACAAGGTGCGTTTTTGACGCGCTCCCAAATCCCAAGTTAGCCCCAAGTTGGGCTAACTCACTCAAATTGCAAAATTTATGGGACTCGGGGCACGCTCCTAGCTTCCAGCACTAAAAGGGGTGAGAGGAGCGTGATGAAAGCTCTGGGATAGACTAGGAAGAGGGACAAGCTTACTCAATTACATGGTCCTGCATCCAAATCCAACCCACAAAGGGGTTAAATTCATTTTGCACCTTTTTGGTGTTGGGACAAACCACGAGCTAACTTGGACTCACTTGACTCACCACGGCCCGGACTCATGAGAAGCCACCACCTTCCCCCATATAGTATTCTCTGCAGCTCTCCGCGGGACTTGCATCCAAATGGCTATTTTTCCCGGGACTCCCAAAGTGGAGTCCCGAAACTGTCCCGGTTTGGACTCCCGGGACTTTGGACGCTCATAAGTCCTCGCCTCAAACTCGGATTGGGACGAGGTCTAAACCAAAGTTGTAGGTCTCCTCGAGAGCTTTCCAACGGTGTATCACATTCCACCTGCATGCATCGGAATCGGGTCGATTCCTAGCTTTTAGTGGTCGGTAGTCAAACTGCCAGTTTGACTCCCGGTCCTTCTTTTGGCCATAACTTGGGCTGCAGATGTCCAAATGGCTCATGCGAGGCCATTTTGGACATCTCCATTTCAAGAGCTTTTCAACGGTATAAAGAACGCCCCAATGCAAGGTGTTTTGACCCTTGTAATTGCGCTCTGAGTTTTCGGGAGTCCCGGAGGACTCCCAAGTCCCATTTTCGGGAGTGTGAGTGGCGACCTCACAACTCCCTCAAAGTGGGGTTGCAATAGTTTTTCTTCCGTGTTGAGAGGAAGAAAAGATTGTGGCATGACTACTTGAGCTCCTCTAGCCCTAGTAATAGGACTTGAACCATATGCGAGTCCATCAATCTAAATTACCTGCCTAGTGGCAAAAGCTCTAGGTGCCACATTAGCCTCTTGTGTCGCAAAGTAGGAAGGGCAAAAAGAAGTGGCAAATTCTAGTGTGAAACTAAAATTGTGTGCATTGGAAAAAACATACTCCCCAACCATGGCATCGTGTGAAAGGCCATAGAATGACCTAGGAGGTCTCTCCCATGATCCTAAACCCTATATAAGTTAGGCATGACTAGCTAGTTAGGAAGACTTGCCTTTTAAATTAACAAGTTGGGCTCTCAATGATTCGAATTCATTTTGTAGAGTTTGAATTTAAATGGCATGGGCTTGAAGCACCTCCCTCTTATCAGCATTGTGCTCTTTTTTCTTAACATTTTTACCGGAATTACCCTTGGTGGGGAAAATCTGACTTGAAGGCTTAGGTGCCTTGGCTTTTAGTTGAGGGGTAACAGAAGATGCCAGCAAATTTTGCCATGGTAATCGAAGTTGCTTCCGTTCCGAAAACTTGGCAAAACAAACAACTTCTTGATGTCCCTCCTTCCCATAATAATCACAAAAGAGATCTTCGAAAAGAATGTTACATTCATTAGTTTTGTTGGTAGGATTATTATAGTAGTTGCAAGAAGGTAGGATGGGTTTAGCCGAGTGCACTACTTTAGCCCTTAAAGAAGAATGTGATGATCTGGTTGGTGGAGCTAGTGGAGGTTGAGGCCTTGAATGTGAGGGAGGCCTCATAGTACTAGCTTCATAGTGTGCATGAGCGAGTTCCAACTTTTAAAAATTGTTGTGCACATCTAGCAAAGTGTACGAGTTTCCAAATTTTGCAAAAATTTGTTATAAAACCTACGCATGGAGTGTCGGAGTACCTTCCAACGAACAAAGATACCAATGGTCAGCTTCCAGGTCTGTGATGCTCTAAGTATCCTCTTTGAGCTTGAAAAGCCTCATGTAGAGTATCTTGAGAGTTTCATCCTTTTGCTGAAAGTGGCGAGCTGCAGAATTTTTTCAGAACTCTTGACTGGAAATTCTAATTCAAGAACTCCAAAGAATTCCCCCACTAGATCAACAAAAGCTAATGCATCAATAGTGGGAGGAATGTTTGCAATAACAACAATGAATTGTTGAGGAAAAGGTTTATTGAAGTAGGTACCTGGTCTGGATTATTGGGCACAGTCCCATGATGTGCAATAGTAACTTGCAGTGTAGCTTGAGAGGCTGTGGCAATGGTTGTGGCATAAGTTGGATTAGGGATCTGGGTGATGCCCAAAATCCTCGGAGAATGTTGCTCGTAGACATCCAATGCTTCATATTGCACATAACAGGCCAATTGTTTGAATGTGAATGCCTCAATGTAATTAACGCCATATTTGAACTCCAATTCACAAACCAAAGTTGAGAAAGTTATTTTGAATTCTCTCAAAAAAATGGTACCTAGCCTTCCACTGAACTTCTCAATTCCCGCAGAAGAACTGCTAACCTCCATGGTGTATATGGGTGTAGAGGTAACGACTTGCAATGGAATATATGATGATGGTGTGAAAGCAAGTGCACCAACAGGCGTACCCCACTGATTAACCCCTTGAAATGGACTTTAATGTACCGTTGATGTAGTGTAACATGAACCTAAATTCCTGGTAGGAGTTATACTAAATGACAATGATGGTGTAGATGTTTGATGGTATTGTCATGAAGATCGTGAATTTAAATAAATTAGTTCAAAGAATTGTGTGATCCTTCATAGTTGATACTTGGGCTCTGGCTGAATGGTAATGCTCTCATCATCTGAGGACATGGTGTTGTCCCATGACGCGCTCCCAAGTCACGGGGTGAAACCCACTTGAGGGTTTCACAAAGTCAAGTTGCGGAAAGTTGAACTTGGTAGCACGCTCCCGGCTTCCAACCCTAGAAAGGGGTAGAGGGTCGAGTTGGGAACCCCGGGATTAAACTAGGAAGAGGGACTAACTTAGCTTGTGTGAATCTGCATCCAAACAAACCAACCAAAACGGGTTAGTTTAGCATTCGGGACACCCTTGGGTGTTGGGACTTGCCACGGGCACTTGGACACACAATACTCACCACGGCCCGGACTCGGGGGAAGCCACCACCTTCCCCCATATAGTATTCTCTGCGGCTGGTCGCGGAGGCTACATCCGAATGGCACAAATTCCCGGGACTCCCGAAATGGAGTCCCGA
>Ga0116231_10004932_pt1 | contig 26700 bp, 20 predicted proteins | sample S1TSphgellanicum_2_FD_89695 | JGI IMG/M metagenome (GOLD analysis project Ga0116231, IMG submission 89695) | Host-associated microbial communities from peat moss isolated from Minnesota, USA - S1T2_Fd - Sphagnum magellanicum MG | ecosystem: Host-associated > Plants > Peat moss > Unclassified... | reverse complement strand
TCAAAATATTTGAAAATAAAAAAATCAAAAATCATTCAAGTTTAATTTTTTTTTTTTTTTTTTTAAATTTAAAACCAACCGGGTCCAATTTTTATATCATAAACTTCTTTAGGAAAAATATCAATATGATTATAATGAATCATTAAAATTATGTTATTTATTTTTAAAAATTAACATCACTGTTGTGTTTTTTATTTTATTAATTTATTGTTCATAAAATTCTTGTTGAAAATACATAGACATAATGAACAATGGTTTTGACTTATTAATTCCATGACTATGACGATGAAAAGAAAAATGGTTTGTCATTTTATCATTATTTTCATAAATGTAAAATTTTACAATTCTAAGAGACTTAAATTTATATCATTTTAAAGAATAATTATGCTTTTGCTGATACTATGATAATATATAATTTTAGCCTTTGTTGAAATAACTAAAAAATGACATTACATCCAAATTTCATTATTTTTACACAATTATTTTTCCTTAGGAAATTTGTGATTTAAAAACCCAAAAAGGGGTGTTTATGAGGTAGGGGTGGGGGTTAGGGTATGCAATTAACCAGGTATAAAAGCTTGACTCTTTAATACAAACTCGGATGGATGGGTACAAAAAGGTTCTTTTATCAAGGTTTTTGGTGGACACCCTTCAAAACACATGTCGAGTTTTCAAGAGTGTCCTACACAACCAGGTTTTTGACAAATCTTTAAGGCTTTGACAAACAATCTTAAATCTTTTAAGCTTACAAGGCAACCTCTTAATAGTCTAAAATGACACTAATGTTTTACAAGTTTGAGCACATGTGTTATTTGAATGTATAAGCTCCAATTATAATTGAGTATGCATATTGATTATTTGTAACAACCACAAAAACTTGAAGAATTATTTTTTTTCAATTTGAAGGCCACACAATCCAAGTATGAAACAATTATTGATCCAGGTTTTTGAGAGTTAGTCTACCTTGTTATTTTCCTTAGGTAAAGCTTGGTTATGGATACTTAAAATTTTAAAATCATCAATTATGAAGTGGGGACGGGTGTTAATTTTCAAAAAATGTCAAGTAAGAGGGGGGTCTAGGTTTTTGAAAAAAGAAGACCTAGCACGCATATATACATATACCTATTTGATATCTAATTAGTAACTGGCACAAAAACAAATACCCACCCCACACTAGTCATAACATAGTTATATATTATGAGTTATAACGAAAATGTAGATAATAATTGGCATCATACATCATAAAATATAATTTAACATGTACATTCATGAAAAATTTCATAGGTCAATTGTAATGGCAATAGTCATGTATGCATTACATGAAAATACATATGTATATGAAGTTCAAATGGAATCATTTTTTAGGGATTTATGGAAATGTTATATTTTAGTTTGTTATTTTTACAATTGACATGCATACATGTATAAAGGTTTAATCAATGATAATTAAATTTATTTTTAAAATTTAAATCATGTGATATTTATTTGTAAGTTTATAGTTTAAAATTTTACAATGAAATTTTTTAAATAGATTTTCTAAATCGATGTAATATATTTACATCTGAAATTTTCAAAATTAAAATTTTTATAGAAGTATGGAATTAAATATATACATGGATTAAATCTAATTCAAAATCTTAATCAGATCTTTAATATATAAATTGGTATTAACTAGGTATCCAATTTAATTTAATTATTAAAAATATCTGAATGTATGAACCAAATAAAAATATTAAATATTAAATTGAGGTGCAAATTATAGAGCATATTTAATTTATAATTGAAATCAGAATTTTAAAACATCAAATTTGAATACTGAACTATAAATATTTATTTAAACAAATTATAATTTTGTAATTAAAATGTGGAATTCATTTCATTATGAACTTAGATAATTAAATTATGATATGATAATGCATAAGATTTGAAATATATCACAAGTTGAAGTATGGTTGGATGGTTAAAGAAGTTGGTTTGTGGCTATGGAGATGAGGATTCAATTCCTTGTAGTGAAATTCTAAACTTGGTTCTAAATGACTACAACATGATTACATACTTTTATTTTAAGTGTAATCTCAAGAACTTCACTCTTTCATAACTTGCATCATTGTTGCCACCTCCTTCACAAATTGAATCCAACTTGAATGAATGATAAAACAACAAAATAAGGGTTGATTTCCGATGCTTAGGACATAGACTGGTAACATCCTTTTCACACTCCAACCCTAAAAGATAACCAAAAGTGATTATGGGCTACAATACCACTTCACCCTTTTTTATGTACAGATCAATTATGTGTTTCAGCCAGTCATGTTTACTTCCTAGGTACATTTCAATGATCTCCTACTCACCCAATATTTGTATGACCTCTCACCAGAGTTTCTTCTAAGGATTTCATGATGCAGTCAAAGTGGTGATCTTCCAAAGGGTACAAATTTGGCTACATACAGAATCCTTCTAAACTATTGATGACATACATATACAAGGGCAAAAGCATTCTGACTTGGTCTCGGTCGCATTACCTCTCTACACCTGCAACTGCCAGTGTGGATTCCTTTCAAAGTTTGTTCAGGTAGTGAGGTGAACATAAAATCCCTTTTGCCATGATTTGACCAAATTAATTGGGGTTGGATCGTGGGTGAGTAGAAAACATCTAAACAGATTCTTCAATAACTTCAAATTTTGTGGGCCACCATCACGAGGGGCGAACAAGCCCTTTGGGTGTGCCAATTCTGGAGCACTGTTTTGAATTCTCAAGGTGGAAAGGAGGAGAGTAACTATAATAGAGAGATTGATAGATGCTAAGCACAGGAGGTCTAATAGACGATGAATCCTTTGAGAACAGTCAAATACTGAAGCCAAGCAGAGAATTTGACATGCACAGAATTCACAATCACCAGTCACAAGAAAATCTCAGGTTGCAAGATCATGTTGTTGTAACTGAGCATATGCTACTGGCTTCCAAGAACATAATAATCAGGACATTATCATGCTACCTTTCAGCATTCTAATGCCGAAACAGGAATGACACTCAAGGATCCATGACCAGAAGGCTGACCATCATGATGCTGCAAGTATCATTTGACACTGGGTCTCCAACAAAATGAGGAGACAACAAGTGCATTTCTAGAAACAGCAACTTGAATATACAAGGAGGATGGCCCGTGTTCTAAAAGGGCTGATGAGGGAGAACCGTGACCTGCATGAGTATGGCTAACTAGCGCACTCTTGCAACAACATCAGGTACCTCTACATCCTCATCATTGGCATCTGTGCATGAGATGGAGAAAGTGATCTTGCTTTCTGTAGTGGACAGAACCACCTTGCCAACCACACTGACAAGCTCAACCAAAGACAGAGGCATTCTGTCTTGCAGCTTCTTTCTAGGTAGAAACTCTGCATAGAGTAAGCTTTTCCCAAATGAAAGCATGGTGATCTGCTCCCACCAACAAACCCATTCACCAACTTTTCTTAACATCCCACACGTAAATACATTCCAAATACCTTCAATAGAAAAAAATTTAGTCCCTGCACTCACATCTTGATTCAGAACAACAAACCTTAACCCTTTTGTTTGGGGCAAAATTAAAACTCTTGGACAATGAGCATACCAGTATTTCCCTTTCTTTCTTTGCAAACAAGGTCAGCTTCTTTTTACAGAAAAATCCAGCCTCTCATCAAAACATAGTCTCAACAATCCCAATGACAGGTTCTTGACAAGATATATGCAGTACCTCCAGTCCTTGCTGGCGCTTGAACTCTGCCAGGAAATCCTCAAGTGTCAGGCCTAGGCAATCCATCTCAAACCTGTCCCAGAGTGTCCACACCAATGGTGCTGCTTGCCGCCTTGCAACCTGCCAGCCGTGCAAAGAGTGACCTAAATGAAAAATTTCTCATCACCATATTTTGAAAGCATTTGTGGTCCTTGAATCAAACATGTTTATTATGTGCAAACCTCAAGACCTGATCCTGCACCATGTTTCACCTTAATACTTGGATCACATTTTCTGAGAACAGACACATTTGTACATGTGGGTGGGTCCAGATAATCTGGAAAAAAACACGTACTAGGACCGAGCATAAGGTTTCTTCCTATTCTGAGCTATGATGTTGCACAAAATCCCCAAACAACACTACATCATGTATGTGAATAAATGGAGCAATTCATCAGACCCAGTAAAGCTGATCGATGGCACCAGCAAGATCATCGTCACGTATGTACTTTTTTCAGGAGCATATCCTTCACCAGGACTAGCAAAGAGAGAATTTCAATGGTATCAATATGCTAAGATGATGGCAGCTGATAAAAAAATCCATTTTCCTAAGTGGTTTGATCCTACACCATACGTCAATCTCAATATCAAGTAATTTCTCTAGTTCAGAGAGTGAAAATGAACAATTTCTAACATCAGAAAGGAGACATGAGAGATATGTGGAAGTAGGTGCATACTGTGTGTTGGATAGCTTTGAAAGGTTCCGCAAAAGCAAATAGTGGCAGAGCAAGATTGAAAAAGGCGTGCTTGTGGTCAGATAGTGGCTTATTTTGAAGTAACTTGTAGAGCTCTAAACACATCAAGCCTCCCGCTACTGCTGTGCTGGTGACAATTGAGGGTGTCACCCTTCCTCCAACCAGCCTTGCCTGCAATCATTCACCTCTGACTCAGTTCAAGTGTATATCCAATAAGACGGCGTGGTTCACACCAACTTGCAAACTCCACAGTAACTAGTCTGCAAATTATCTGTGAGAAGAACCTTCTACCTTCTGAGTCTTTGGGACTAAGAACTTCAGATGATCAGAAGCTGCCAAAGATCTCTGGAGCTTTGTGAGGTGGGTTTCCACCAGGCAAGATTGGACTTGGCAATGACTGTAACATCAACCCCTGCATGTCCAATGATTGGACATGTAAAAGAAACTCCATGGAAACAGAACAAAGAAGAAAGGCAGAGCGATGGGTAGTTCACACTCAACCTCCAGTTTGTCTGTGGCAGGAATGCCATAGTTCTGTGCACGCAAGTTGGCTGCTGCTGCTACAAACTCAACGTGAAAGTTGCGCTCATCATCCTTTTCAAATTCAATGGGTGTCAATCTGTAGCCCTGTATCCACCATGTCCACAGGCATCAATACTTATGTCAAATCACAATTTCGAGGCATCAAAAGAAAACAGCAGTCGCAGGGATGCTCATAGCATCTTCAAAATAGCTAGCTTCTCTGGTTTATTGAGACCACCCTGAGAGGAACCCTTCTGCTTACCACTAGGGTAGCTGGGGTTGGAAGCTCCTGCAAGATTTGTTCACAGGCATCTGCAGCATCAGTGTCTTCAGAGCTCAATCGACCCCTTCTTTGTTGGCTGCCTGTGTTCCGTAACTCATTATCTGTCACTGCAATCTTCACACCTTCCTGCAAGGGACATACCACAATTAGTCAGAGAAAATAGATAATGCAGCTGATGAATACATTGTGGAATTTCTAACAGGTTGCATCAGAAGCTAAAATCCAGTTGGAAAATGCATAAATGATGCCTCTTACTCTGGGTTCAAAGGCAGGAACAGCAATACTGCGAAGATGGTCCACAAATAGAGCACGATCCCGACAACCCCGCAGGCCATAGACAGTGGCCTGAAGGTTGGCAGCAGCCATGATGAAGTCGAGATGTAGTGAGTTGCCAGGATCAAAGTTGAGAGGTGTTGGTGCCCTCTTTGTCCCACTCCAGAAAGGAGCACCAGCAGTTGTGGTCATGCCTGGGGGGAAGTTGAAACAAAGCTGACATGGCAATGTGCACAAATGAAGAGAACCAATTGTCACTCATCTACTCATGATTGTGCATTTAGGATACAAAAGTTACAAAACTCATCTTCAAGCGACTGTGAAGAACTTGAACTCTCAATGCTGTGCAAAGATGACTTCACAAATGGATTGAACTACAAACAAGGAATGAAACAGATGAACCAATTATTTGCTATGAAGAATCTTAGCTCCAGTTCAGGAGACTGTACAACTGACTGACAACGTGAAAGAAGCATGAAATAGGCAGTTGCTATACCTGCTTTATGCTGTTGCAAAACAAGTCTTCAAATTGCAAGCGTGCCCACTGCACACAGGCCTCAAAACTGAACCAGTCCCCAAATTCACTCGTATCAGCCTTCCATAATTCCCACCACAAGCCTCATGACAAGACACTCACCAGAAAGACATTTTACTTGCACATAGACTCCATGTGCAGTTTGGATAGAGGAACTTTGACAGAAAGAAAATGGAGAAGAAAAACTGCAGAGTTGAGCAAGCTCCAAAATCCACAGTCACCATCCTAACAATGGCAAGTTTGTAGAACTGCCTGTACTTCCTGCAGCTTACATTGTAATATCAACAGCACAGTAAAGGGGAAAAAAGAGCATCAACAATGACTTTAGTGACAGTCAAGACCTGAGGGGTCTGTGGCGTAAGAGTGCGTCACGAAGTGTTTCCAAAATTGGGAGGCGTGACAGAGGTGCAGACTTGCGAATGGACTCCTGAAAGTCCCGACTTGACAAGTAGGCATTTACATCAATTGGTCGTTGTTTGAAAAGCATCTCAAAAGCATCAACAGCCCATCTCAGCACATGATCCGTCGCATATGGAAAGTTTTTCAGAGTGCAGATTGGGACTTCCTTATGCTCTGGAGGGTCGCGGGTCGATGAGTACATTTCTGACTGGAATGGAATGAACACCTACCTCATACATCCCCACCCCCTTGAGCATAAGCCCCGAGAGTTGCAAAACTTAGATTGCAGAGATGAAGAATGAGAACAACAGGGAGCTGTATTGTGGGAAGCCAAGGTTGATGGCCTCTCAAGAGGATACCAAGAGGAAACAGAACCCTTACCTGAACACTGCCTTTGGTGCCATGCTTGCCACCATCCACCATCGGCGTCCGGTTTGCAACACAGCGCATGTCCAAATAGACCCGAGAAGAGGCAGTGTCCACAGTTGAGAAAACACCTATGTAGCCCCCATAAAAGCCCAGTTAGAGTGAGCAGTCCTAAGTACCCTGCCTGCCCAAGAAGGTGGATCATAGACCCTAGCAAAAAGGCTTGACAATGTCGGATGAGAACTTTGGAAATTGCAGAAGCAGGACATACCTGCAATCGCATTGAAGAATGAGGAATCAAAAATGTTTTCCGTTTCTGGTTCAAATCTCTCCTGAAGAAACAATGATGTTCCCTCAGCAATACTGAGAAATAAAAATCACATCTAGCATTCTTCAATCTTCTTCATGTCTTTATTGTCTCCTTTGCCAGCATGCAAAATGGTAAGAAAAGCAGTGTGTGCAACACCCTGCTCACTGTGAAAGGTGTCTTTGAGAAAGAGAGTCTCAAGGTTTCTCATGGAGGACACGGAAAACAAACACCATCATTAGATGTCTGGCTCATAGAGGAGCTTCCCCTTGTAAATGAATAGTAGTGGTTTTAAATTAGGGTTTATGCCCTAAACCACAAAGGTCTGTCCTGATTGCATACCTGCAGAGCATGAATCTGGGCCCCTGGGTTTATTGCACGCAATGCTCTTGCTGCTGTAGGAGTCTTGGGGCGGTCAACATCCTCAAGTTGGTACAAAAGCTGATCCGTCAAATTGGGCTTTGAGACCACATCCATATCAGTGACCGTGATGCACCCATCAGGGCTACAGCCCACCCCCATGAGCACCATATTCTTCAAAACCTCACAGCCTAATCCACCTGCTCCTACAACAAGCCACTGCAATGGGATTGCCAATGAGACCACTGTTACATGCCATTGTGTCTTTCTTTCCAGCTTGGGATGCAGTTTCTGGCATCCTGAAATCTAGAAATTTACCTGTAGACTCCCCAGTTTCTCCTGGAAAAGTCTGCCAAACAAGGATGTCTGGAGGTCGTACCGAGACCTACACAAAGCCCTCTCCTCTGGAAGGGGAATGGACATGGGTAAACACTCAATAGCATCAAAATAGAGCCATTGCTTCAGTGGGGTGAATACTCCTGTGATACCCTGCCATTCACAAGACAACCTTTCAATCCTTTAGTGCATCTCAAATAAAGATGGATGGTTGGTGATAGCTGAATAGAGCACCCTCCATCAAGCTAGATAGAGAGCAAAATGAAAGATTGAAGAAATGTGCACACCTTCATTATCTCTTGAGCAGCAATGCCTCCAGCAATAGCAGCTATGGGAGAAAGCTCAACATGGGCACCTTGAGCAAGATGGCGCACGATGTCTTCATCAATGCTGACCCTTTTGCCTGACATTCTGGCAGGAAAGCCTGACAAGCTTGACCCAGTGGGTAATGCTGAACTGGAAATACTTTCACCACCGTCTTCTTGTAGTCCTGACTCAGCCACACCTCTCTCTGCAGGGCTAATGCCATCAATGGCCCCTTCTTCTTCCACCACTTCTGAAGCCTCTCCCACTGCAAAACCATTACTACAGTCACTGTTCCTTACACCCAAACCTGATTGTTCCCAGATTTCCCGTGCCAACCCTAAAACTTCCTCCACAGCCTCATCTTTGAATGATGGTGACAAGGGCAATAAGGTAGAACCCTGTTCGCATTGGCGCCTCTCAAATTCATCCACCGCTTGAAAGGCAACATGAAGATGAAGGGAGCGGGTCGACTTCACAGGATCACTGATACAGAATTCTGGAGACCTAATTGCATTCTCCATTGAGAGAAACCCTAGTTTTCGCTCATGTTTCAGCTTTTGGAAATACCCACCAGAAAGATATCGACCATATGGTCTTGAATCCACAGGAATGGTGAAAGAATGGCGACCCGTCACGGTAACAGAGTAGGGAGCATCCCTGTTGAGTTCTTCCATCCCTTTGATCCCACTGAGAACCACCTCATCCCCATCTTCAAGCCCATGCCTTTGCTCTTCCACAACAGTTACGGTGGCTGGAAACTCCTGGGTGATGCCCTCCACGAGAATTGAGCCAGCAGGCTCTCCAGTGTCATCCGAAACCAGGAAGGTGTCTCCAAAATCCACAAACACAGAAAAGAAAAGACCTCGAGAGATGGCAGCAACAAACAGGACACCATGTGATCGACAAATGGAGTCCAGATGGATCAGAAAGGGCATGGGACCTGTAGTCACCACCAAAGCAGTGTAGTTTCTCACCGTATTCTCCAATCCCAGACTGGGTACTGCCACTATGTCTGCCAGAGGGTTAAATTCCTTCAGCTTGCGAGCAGTTGCGGCTGCACGGTTGTGACCCAAATCGGCTTCTGTGAGCAAAAACTGTGCACCCAGATCAGCTATGCATGTGACTTCATCATCCACTAGACCTAGTACTCGCACACCTGAGAGAATGAGATTCTTGGCCACTTCAGCTCCAAGCCCCTTGCAACCCACTACCAAAACCCGGCTCCTGCAAAGGGAATTCATCCCTGCTCTCCCCAGTGTGAAGATCAGCCGCGAATACCGCAGCTCATCGATTTCTTTCAAAGGTGGTACGGAAGAAACCGTTGCCACACTTTGTGGGTGGCTTCCTTCTACCAACTTGTCTACATCCATGGTTACCATTGTGCTTTTTTTTTTCCTTTTGATGATGTATTGCACACATCCGAGTGGGTCTGCCGCTACTCCATTTGATCTGAATTCTCGCTCCTCCTCCTCCTCATCAGCAGCATCATCATCATCATCATCATCATCAGGTGGTCACACCACGTGCACAGTAACAATCATGCCTCAAATGCAAAACAAACCAACCAACCTAATACCCAAAACAACACCAAAACAAAACAAAAAAAGAGAACATACCACAAACAAACAAAGAGATCTGAGTGTCTTAAAGAACTGCAAACATGGCAAAAGTGTTTGAACATGAAGCTTTCATGCAGTGATGATGATCTCTTGTCAAGTTCTGAATCTCAATTATCAGCATCCTGTTCTCCAGCAATCTGCCCTGGCATTTTGAACTCTCCGTTAAAAGAGAGCCTAATGACTCCACGACGCCTCCATCGGTCCCAGGGTTGCCAGGGGGGACGTCCCAGACCACCACTGGGACCACTTAGGACGTCCTATAGGACATTCCGCGACGTCCTGAACGTCCCTCCCTGCGTCCCTCTGAAACGGTCCTAAAAAAATTCCATACATGCTTGTTCCCTCTCCTTCCCACTGTGCCTTGCGTCCTTTTGGACACCCTAGTGTTCATCCTAGGGACTTATGCTGTGGGGGAGATCCTGCTATATTTCTATGTTCCCATGTTCCCATGAAAAGATTTTTTTGATGGGACAGATCACGTAAATTCAAAAACACAAGGCCGAAAGGGACAGAACAGGAAAATTCAAAAAAACAAGAAGGAAAGAATGGAAGAAAGAAAAAGAAGAGATTTTATTTTTATTTTTTTAAAACATTTGTGGAGGTTCCCATACTCGTGTGTTCTCCATCAGTCGGGAACGCCCTCAGGCTATTGCCCTCATGCAACCCTCCCTCAGGAGAACCCACTCATACGGGAACCTCGCCTACAACTTGTCATCCTTCCCAACACTCCTTGTCATCCTTCCTAGCAATCCCTTATCATCCCTGGGTGGAAAGTAAATTTAATTTCTAATATTGGCAATGAGCAAAGAGAGCAAGCATTTTTTTTTGTATGTTAGTGACACATGACACTAGGAAGGATGACAAGGCACACCAAGAAGGATGACAAGGGATGATAACGCATGTTAGGAAAGATGATGGGGGCACTAGAAAGGACAATGGGAGGACCAAGATTGACATCCAAGGCACCATGAAAGATGATGACAATTGCATTAAAAAGACAATGAGTGCGTTGTGATGACGTAAATCTGAACCTCTCATCATTGCTTGAGCCAAATGGGAACTTTCTTATTAAAAACATCTCAATCAAAAAGCTTTTATGCGAGAGTTATGAGCTCACAAAGTTGTGAGATTCAAAACTTGAAAAAATCAAAAAAATTTAAAACTTTTACAAATTTGATACAAGCTTTGCCACACAAAACTTCAAGAGGAAAGGGCGACAACAACCACTTCTAAATAAACTAGAATCAAGAAAATACAAAGACAAGAGATACCACCATCTAATCTTGTCACCACCAACACCAAAGATGTTCACATGTAACCAAACATAGAATAACAACTAATCAATGCGAACTTATTTGTTAACCTCTCTAATGAGTCTTTGTTAATAGCTCACCAAGTGACCACGCCCACCTTCACAATGGAGATTCAAGCTTAATGCAAAATCCTAAGATTAAAATACTCACCATAAAAATGAAGTCGACATATTTCAACCCATAGAAAGTAAAAAATGAAGCTACACAAAACATCAAATGGGTGCATAACATTAAAGAACCCACCCTTATGTAATCTATGAATGTCAAATTTATCTTCTTTTGGAGGAGCAACAATTTCATTTAAAATAATGAACAACTAAGAAAGAGGAGTGACAATGGGAGCTTCTCACTTCTGCCACCCCTAAAAAAATCATCTCAAATCAATTTAGCTTTAAGTTAGTCCGTGATACATTGTTGGGGATCTTGGTGATGTCATTGTGACAAACCTTGCATCTTAAAAAAAACCCATGCAAATTAGTTAAAAACTAACCAGGCATCCTTGGTTAAATATCAACAAGATGAAATTAGAAACTTTGTGAGGTCTTGAATAGTCCCATAATCATGAAATGATCTACTAAGGAATAATGGAATTCAAGTTAAGACATTGTTGTAAAAAAGACATAAAAGCAAGTTGTTTACTAACAATCACAAAATACATTATAAGGATGAAGATGATAAATTTTTCCCAAGTTCAAATCGTGAAGTGTGTTGTGAGTTGGGTTACATGTGATTCATTCATTCATTATTTTGGCTTCAATTTGCATTAATTGCCTTCTCTCTGATTTATCCAAATTGATTTCATTTTGAATTTTTGTTTGTGAATTCATAATATTCCCATCCATAGCTACAAAGCGTTATTTTTTATAGGAATTAAGCAATGCACCTTATGTTTGCATTTTGTTGCAAAATCAACTAGTTTTTCACCCCCAATACCACTTAACAAACTTAGGGATGCATCATTACACATACCCTAATGTAATTTAGGTTGTATAGATAGAAAGGTTTACAATGTAATTTAAAACAATTTTTTTCATCAATACAAACTTCAACAACTAAATAAAATCAATATTTAATTATAAATTTTATCCTATTCATCAACTTTCTTTAAAAAAATGAACTTGTTTATTTAGAAAACCTAAACTAGTTTGTTCAAAAATGTTTTTTGAAAATTTTATACAACATTTATAATAAACAATTAAGGTGAATTTTGAACCTACCAACCAATACAATACCATCACTTAATTATTGTTTGAAGGTTGGTTTTAATTTGAAAATATTTATCATCATGAGGAAGAATGTATTAACAAATTGGGTTGGAATTTAGTCTTCCTAATTACCTTAGTTAAATTTAAGCCTCATTTTCCCTTCTAATACACAGCATAGTACCTTGGCCATTTCAACACATGTCCATCAAATAATTAATTAATTTTGAAATTTTAATTTCAACAAATGGAATATTCCATAATATTTCCTTCACAATATTTTTTGATTTGGAAGAAATATTTTTTGAAATTTTCAACAATTCTGAAAATAATCTAATTAATGTTGAATCGACCAAGGTACTAAGGTGCCACAAATTAAAAGCAAATGTTAATTGTGATTTTCTAAATTTTGTTATACCTTTTTAACTTCTATGACATCAAGGGCAACCTTATGAACAACATCATTTCATTCCTCATTAATCTTTAATTTTTTTGACCTTTGTCCAAACCATTGTTGAAATTTTGATGGAAGTTAATTTTGCAAATTCATATTCTTTACGATCAAAGGACTTATAGGTGGAAGGTGAAAAAAACCAACATATGTACCACTTATTAGTTGAAGAAAAGGAAGCACATCAAGTGTTAAATTTATTAGTGTATTATAGGAGAAAAAATAACATCTTCTATAAATGTGAGAAATCATGATGCACCTTTAAAGGCTTCCCACAAATTATGGGGGTACCCAAACTTTCAAATGCAATGCATTGTGAAAGACTTAAAAGCCTTGGGCACACTCTAGGTAGTTAACTCCTCACAATTGCAAGTTAAAGGGGTGTATGAAAGTTTTTTGATGGGATTAAGATAAACTCTTCAAATTGAATTTCCAAACATGTGAAAATGCACAAATGAAGAAAAGAAGGTGGTTTGTGCATTTGGAGTTAAATTAGGTCACAAACTTGTCATAGATTCACTTAAAACTTACAAGGCCCAAACTTGGGAAAAGTCACCATTTCCTCCATTACAATATGGTCGATAACTAGCAACAAAAGTTACATTGAAATGGCCAAAACTTTTTGGAATCTTAAAATGAACTCCCAAAACTAAAACACACAATGCCTTGAACCTAATTTGAAGCCACATAATTTTTCAAAACAAGTCTATTTTAAGCATATGATCATATTATTTTGTAACCCTCATCAAGGTTGTTTCAACTCCATGTTGCATGCTTCAATGGGTGACCACTTGACCCATATTTCTTGGGTTTTAATGGTTAGGAATCAAACCACCAATTCCATTCTCAACCTTTCTTTTGGCCATAATTGTTAGATTACAACTCGAAATAGAAAATGACAAAACCACCTTTGATATGTATGTTTCAAGAACTTTTCAATTGTATGTTGGGGGGTCAATTTGGACCTATTTTATTACCTAAATATTTGTCCCATAAATTTAAAACATTAATTCCAAGTTTGGAAATCCCAAAGTGATTTCCATTTGGGAATGTTTGGGACTCACCTCCTTTGCATTTTCCCACCTTTGTGATGCACTTGTGGGAAATTGGAATGTGTTCAAAATTCCCAAAAAATCCTAGTATGATTTCCCTACCATGAACCTTTTGCACTAATCACAACCTATTACCACTTGAAAACATATAACTTACATCAAATACTTGTCAGACTTCATAGATTCATACAAATTTTAATGTCATTTTTATACTTTGAAGCCCACGGATTTTGTACAAACATATCATTTTATGATTTCTACACAAATATATTGAAATTTTGTTATATTGGAAGTTTATGATGTACTACATTTTAAAATGACATTATGTGACCTTGTTAGGAATTGGTCTCACACCCAAATTGGGATCACAACATCTAGATGGGAATCAATACATTAATGAAAACAAACATCAACTACACATACAAAGGACCTTGTTGGGTGAATGAGATAATGCAAATAACTTATCCTTTCAGTATTTGTATAAAAGAAACAATCACAATAATGAACTTCACACCTTTGGACTTTGAAGTTGAAACATCGGTAGCTTCATAATGGGTTTAGTGTAATTTCTAGCACACTTTAATAGCCTGCATCATATATTTCACATTTGAATCCATCTTTTTTTGCTTGTGGGTTTTATTATTTTCATTACAAGGCTTTTATATAGTTTTGAACTTTCTTTTTGCTTTCTTCCCAAATTTTTATTTAATCACATATAAATGTTTCCCACAACACATTTTTCCCCCAAGTGGTTGGGTGTAAATGTTGGATAAAATTTTACTACAATTTAATTATCTTCCTCATCCAAGGCTTTATTGTAACCTTTTATATACATCAATGGTGATTTAGAATGGATTTTGTTGGTGAAGGAGGTATGATAGAAACAACATTTAAAATTGGCCCTAGTAACACCAAGGGGTTTTTTCATTGGACATTGGCCAAGCCTTGGTAAACAATATTTGAAACAACTTTCCCATCAATTTTGATGTTGGGAATTATAAGTTCCATACGTGACATTTTCTAGGGTTGCTAAAAAGGACTTCCTTAAAATCCATCTTTAACATCCTTAGCATCAACAAAATTTTATTTTGGGTGAAAACATGGCAAAGTATGCCAAAATAATAGTCTAGTCACAATCACAATTATGGCATAAACATGAAAAACCTATTCAATTTTTTTTAAACTTTCATTACTCAAATAAAGGTAAGATACACATAAAATGTGAAAAATTTTAATATACGAAAAATGGATGAAAAGTATGTTATATACTAGTTGGATTTTCAAAATTTCCAAGATACTTTTATATGAGAACTTTGATAGTTATGACTATAATATGAAAATTTAAAAAAACACAAATTGATATATATTAGTGTTTTACACATTTGAAACTATAAACAATCCAATTACAATTGTACCTTTCATCATATTTTCATATACTTGAAGCAAGAGTGAAACACCTACTTTCATGCACTTATAATTTTGAAAATATATTTAAATGCATATTAGAACATGCAATTTTTCAATATTATGCAACAAAAAAGGCTCATAATTTACTAACATTTGTTGGTTGGGGAACCTATAGAATCATTTCATCCTTGACCTTTTGAAACCCCCTATCCACTGGGATAGATTATGTGATTTAAATACTTCACTTGAATATGAAAGAACCAACATTTGCTTAAATGAAACTTAAGGTTATGTTTCTTGAATATTTTAAACACCTATTGTAAATGTTGCATGTGATTTCTTATGGTCAAATTAAAAACAATGATGTCATCAATGTAACATTTAACAAAACCAAAACTCATTAGCATTTGATCCATGACCTTCTGAAATTTTGTAAACATTTTACTTAAACAAAATGGCAAAAACGTCCATTGGTACAAATAATCTTTCCCATGGGGATCAATCTTCCAAAATGATGTCTTCATTTTACTGCCTTCCTTCAATGACAACTAATGATAACCATACTACAAGTTCAAGGTATTGAAAACCTTGGCCTATTTGAAGGCATCAAAATTCTCTAGTAGGGGCATGGCATACTTGTTTAAATGAGTTTACTTGTTCACTAAACAATAATCCCCACACATGTGACATTTAGTCCAATTGCCAAAAATGTCTTTTTTGGCTAACATCAAGGTTGTCAAAACATATTCAACCTTAAATAGTTATGTGCCAAAGTCACATCCAACAACTATGTTGTTTGAGCCTAAACTAATGCCCTTTCCACTTCACTAGGTCTCTTAAAAATTGGACTTTCATCCTCCAATATGATTTAAACCTCTTGTCCTTTAATCAGCCCAATTTTTTCAAGTTGAAAGCGAAACATCCAATATAGTTTTGTAGCAATTATTGTGTTGTGCACATCTCATCTCTTATAACCATTGGGCCGATATTTGGTTCCCATGTGGTTGTGGTCAATGGTACCTTGGGCTAGGATGATGGACTATCCCCATTGCCCAAAGCTAAAAATGCAACTTGTGGTTATTATACAAAACCATCGAAGGTTGTGCATTGTCTTAACACCACCACATCACCAACCTCCTTCCCAATAGTTATAAATCCTTCTTGGCATTCATGATCCCAAGTATGTCAAAGATGTGCAACTCATGTTGTTACAACATCACCCTTCCCCCTCCCCTTGCACCAACATGGTTATCCCAACTAGCAATGCAACAAATGGAGATGTAGAGTGGATGGGTGGGAAAATTTATGCCAAGTGTGTTGGTTCAATCAAGACCAAACTAAAAACCCATGTGAAGTAGTTAAAGTCCATAACTTGCCCAGAATTTGCCTACAAACTCCTTCAAAAATGTTGGGCACAATTGCAATGCTAGTGTATAAATTCATGGTTTGCTTTCTCTCTCTTACATTGGGTTCTTCCATATTGGATGAATTGGAATCTAAGGTCATTTTAAGGCTTCAATCCCTCAATGCATGAAAATGTGGAAAATTTAAGAATGTCAATACTTGGCTAGTTATGGAAAACCAACCTTGTTGACCACAACCAAAGGTGGATAATCATCATGACAAACCACACATAAATGGCATAGTGAATCAATATGTCATCCATCAAACATGTGAGTGACCTAGTGATGAGTTAATATGTTTGTTAAATCACCTCTAGTAGTAGTGTTAAGTTAATCCACAACAACAAAATTGATGCAATCATGAACCAACTACTATAACATACATTTACATTGGCTACAAATCCAACCCCCAATCTAGTGTCATATGGCCAAAATAATTGGCTGAAAATCTCCCAATGGTGGGACATTTTCCAACATGTATGCACACAACTACAATTCCATGGTTTGTGTTAGCAATACAATTTCATTAGGTTAATTTAATTCCATTAATATAAGTTGTATTACTATTGGATACTTATCCTACCCTATTAAAATGAATACTAGGTAAACATAATAGTTAAGACTTATCTTAATCCATTATCTATTTACAAAGCAAAAATAAACTTGCAATAACTACCAAAGATGTAAAATTTGATTCCAATGAAACATTCCTTTATTTTTCCTTACATTTTGTTCTTAACATAAAAATCTTATTTTCCCTTATGTTATGAGTCAATTCTTGCATTAAACTCCTCACATACTTCCCCCACACTCTACTACTCATTTCATGTATAATCAATAACCTTTTATTTCTTCCAATTATGCTAAATAAATAATACATAAGTTGATTGTAAATGTCTAATGGTTTTTTGGCATAACTATTATAAAGACCCTGACATAGCCATTCTAAAATGATTAGATCTAACCACCCAATCCTATCCAAATTTTACACCCCCAACAATGTGATGATGTTTTGCAAGGAATGTTGGTAACCTTGAGTAACTAATGTTGGGAACAAAATGGGATATTGTTGTTATAACATCATAACATGACATTTAGAAACATGCCTGGCCTATGGCTCCACATAATGGTATTGTTGTAGTTGCATCCCTAACTACAACATTGTAACTATATTTTAGTAAACATATCCCATCCTTGGGCATATCCCACTAAATAACTTTAATGTCTAATGAACTTAATCCTAATGACCCGTTACCAACATCCACAAATGTGTATGGGCTTGGTGAAAATAGAATGTGCCAAGTCTAATGAATGAAACGACTAGCCAAAACCTATAATTTTTTCAATGTGCCCCATGGTGGGTTGGGATCCAATGTGGAAGCCTGAATGAATGGCATCTCCTATGACCCTAACCTTGCCAATTCCTCATTTGGGGGTTCATTCTAATTATGGATGTTACTTTCCAATAATTCAAACCCATCCTAGGTCATAGTATGTGATTTTTCCTTGAAAATCAAGGGTAATTTTTAAGGGACACAAAACTACACATCCAAACAATACATCATAGGACATAGCATATGCACTTATAACAATACCTTCCAATTTGCAAGGGTAACTTGCTAGTTTGTTCCCTCTCTGATTCCCACCACCAAAGATTAGTTGTTACCCTCCCATGGCATTTAGTAGCTTGGTCTTCTAAAAGCTACCCATGGATAGCCCCATTACTTTTTATCCTAGAAAAAATGCAGAGATACCAATTCCAAGAAGTATCCTACTTACCTAACATACTTTATTTTATCTTCTACACTTAGTACAATAACAATGCAACAAAAGAGACTTGGATCCTTCAATCATCTTCCATTAAAATCACCTTCCAAGTACGTACATCTTTTTCCATTCCTCCCATCATTCTCCAAAGAGAGTTTGCCATATCCCACACAACTCTCTTATGAATCCCTTCATCCTCTCCCACTTCTTCTACCCCCCTTCCCCACACACAAGGCCCACATTGACCCCTAAAAAATAGGGCCTTTATTTATCCTAATCCCTTCCTAGAAATCTCCTAGATGATTAGGTGGATTACCCCCAACCACTCGCTAATCTGAACTACCTAATCCCATTGGTTTCACCCCTTGGGTAAGAGACGGTAAGTCTACCATTAATAATTAGTAGTCATTAGTAGGCCTATGGAACTAATTAGTTTAGATATTTCTACCCATTAATAGAGAATATGAGAACGTAGTGTGTGTATTTTTTGTAATGGAAAATGGTCGAAGAATATAAACATGTTTGGTTGTGTCCCCTTTTGCACTTGGATTGCTAAAGAAAAGGGGGAAAGTAGCTATATTAGTTTATATAATGTTTGTTATTTTTTTGGTACTTTTTTTTTTATAATAAAAAATGAACCTATTTTATGCTCTTGGCTTTACATTTTGGAATAATATATATTTTGTGGTGGGGAGGTAACTACCACTAGAAGCTAGTGGCAAGGAGGTAATATTTCATTTTTAGGTTTTGCAAAGGGTAAGACGTAGGTTATAGACAATGTCGCTAGAAGGTTTACAAGGGCTGCAAATCGTAAACATCATTAGCAAAAGGTCTATAGGGCATTGCAAAGGGCAGATAACAATGATGGAAGGCTTGTAGACCCACTAGTCATCATTCTAATACATTAAAGGTACTATCAAAGGTTTGGGAGATAATTATTTCCAACTCTCTTTATTCTATTTTCTTGTTTTTTATATTCCCTTTGAATTTTTACACCATTGGAATAACGTATTATCATGATGGTAAGGTAGTCCCTAAAGGATAGTTCCCACCTTCTTTTCTTTCTCTTCGCATAGATTACTACTTATTTACTATATAAGTAGTTGTTAAATAAATTACTAATTAATATTTCTACTTGTTAAATAAAAATTTCATTACTATTACTTGAATAGTTATAGTAGAATAAGTGAGTGATAATAACCATCTTGGAAGTAAGAATAATTTGCATTTATTTCCTTTGGCATCACCTCCACAAGGATGGTAATGCTTATGGATCACATTTTCAACCTTTTATAGCCTTAGGCCCATGAATCAAACTAGGTGCTCTCTTTGGCACCCTATTGGAAGTCAATGCCCCCATAGAATTTGGAATGATATTAACACAAATGATTATTGTAGCCGCACTTGACATTGAGTTTCACCACATTGAGGTCTAACATTTCATCAACACCTTGTGGTTTCTATACTCGAGCATTAACCCTTGTCATTGGTGTAGCCATGGAACACATTTTGATTTAATTGGGAACCCCAATATGGTTTTCATCATCATGGTTTTTTTAAACATCCAACATATCCTCATTTGGGGCCACTAATATTTTAAAACCAATTTTTAAAAAAATCTTAGATTGGCATTCAAACTATAAGATTGGCCATCTTCCTAATCTTTTGCCTTCCCTAACCCAAATGTTTTATATTTGACCTAGGTTGCCATGTTTATAACTAGAACTTCTAATTGTGCAAAATGCAAACCTAGCCTCAATGGTGTTAAATTGGCCCTCATATGGTTTGGTGGCTAACCCCTTGTTGGCCATGTTCATCCATTTCTAGCCTTTTTTAGAACCTTGGAATTATCAACATTTTATGATTGGCCCTATTTCAACAATGTGAAATAACGATCCACATCATGACCATAAATGTTGTAATGAGAACAAATTTGAATCCTTTTTTTCCTAATTGCACCAAATTTTGGTGGAGATAACGAAAAATCATCAAAAATGAAGACGTGTAAAAGTTAAAGCCCATGGGATTATTGCACGTAAATCTGTGCATGAACCCATGCAAACACGATTGAAAGCAGTAGATAATTTGGTTCCTATAGGTCATGGTCAAATTAATTGAGTATAAAATGTACCTTCAAGCTTTACCTTATTTTGATTATTTAGAAGGCGATTGTGAAGTCACCAAATGAACTCCTCCAAAAATGAGGTGTTGCAAAGACCCGCGGCAAAGCAAATACGACTAATCGACATATAAAATATGATGACAACAATAACATGTCATAAAAGAAGATAACTAGAGCCAACCTTTGGTGTATTTCCAACTACATTTTTGAGTGTTAATTAAACAAAGAATATCGTAAATGAAATATGCCAGTGGAATGATTAGCCGAATGTGCTAGGCTAAGAAGAAAAAAAACTTGCTTCTTATTTCTTTGGCCTTTGTTCATAGGGAGGAAAAAATAGAGCAAGAGAAAGGAAAAGGCGCAAAGTGAAAAATAATAAATCCCCAAAATATATATATTTTTGGTTTGTCATTTTTTGGGTTTAGCCTCCCCCCACAACATCTTTCCTTGTGTGTTGAAGATTTAAATCAAGTGCACCAAGGTTGAAAACAAAAACTAAGATTCAATACAAATATTGTAAAACATCTATAACATAATTACACATTCACATAATCTTGTAGAGAGATAAAAGCATTTAGTGAAACCAGTGAACCACATATCTTTCTAGATAGATGCGTAGGACAGAGGGCTTGTAGTACCTGCCTACCCTTTACTTTCATAACCATGTAAATAGAGAGAGAAAATTTTGCTTTACAACAGAAGGGACGGGGCCTAAATCGATGGATTGATGTTGCACACTTGAGCAGTGTGGAGAAGGCTAGTCAAAAAAGGGAGGGGAAAAAAATTGATTTTTTTCACTCTATACCCTTCGAAGATGAAGCCAAAATGTCGATTTCCAGGAAAGGAAAGAAGTCATTGAATAATGGGTTTGTTGCCTATTTGTTTGTTAGCGCATAAACTCTCCACGATTTGTCATCATGGAAAAAATGAAATATATATATATTTCATTTTTTCCATCTTCGTACAAGGGCATAACAATTGGCAACAAGTTCCCCTTCCCTGCTTTAGTTTAAAAAGCATTTAAACAAACTAGAACAATAGCATGTTACAAAAGGAAAGGACATGGTTGACTAACTTTAGATAACTTTTCCGATTGTGTCTTTAAAAGATAGTCGAATGGGTCATTCATGAATGTGAGTTGTGGGTAAGATACTAGTTTGAGTGTGTTCGGTCAAGTTATTGATTAATTAATAATATCATAGTGCTACTTCCTCCATAACAAAATGGTAGCTTGCCTACAGTATAACAAGAGGAGGTCTTAATTCGTGTTGTGCCCTGCGGCCTTGCAGAGTTTCCTGTTGGCGAAAGCTAATGTTTCGAGACCTTGGGGACTCATTTATACCAAAACAAGAAGGCTACATGTATTCTCCCTACGCCCCCCCCCCCCTTATTGCTTGATGCCCTCTTCATTACCTCATTCATAGAAGGTGTGCATGTATTCATGTGTTATTTGTGGGGTGCACAGGACAAAACTACACAAATATGACTTGCCCTAGAAAACACTTTTCACTTTATTAGGCCCTTCAAATTGTGGGTAGTGCTCAAAAAATATGTTTGATATGCGACCTCCTTTTCTGCTTGGGGCAAGTTTCTTAGAGCCAATAAAGCAAAAAGGGAAGAATAAATATGAAAAATAAATAATTTTTTAAGTCGTAGCAAAAATATTTAGGGGGATCAGCACATTTTCTTTATTTTATTATCGAATTGTATCCAAAAAAAGAGAAAATATAGAAAAATAATCAAAGAGGTGATTTGCTTGGCTAATTTTCAAAATGTGTACGAAATCCCATAAGGCCCTAAGATTTCAATAGCACCCTTGTCTAAAACTTTAAATGATACTTCATATTTAAAATGCAAAATTGGACGTTTGGATTTTTGAATTAGGTAAAGGGCTTGTAGTACTTGTTTATTTGAAAGAGACCTAGAAAGGCGTTACCAAATAAATCTTGTTTTTTCTTATAATTATCTATCCCTATATTTCAAAATAGAAGGAAATAAAGTTTGTTTTTTTAATAAAGTAATGAAATAGAAGTGCAACAAAAACTGACACAACGCCGAAGGCCTTATTTAGTAGATTGCTTTTATTTTCTTTGAGTGTTCACCCCCTTGTTCAACGAAAGCATCATCCACTCAATAAAAACGTGTTATTCGTCAATATCTAAGACATTTTACTAGCTAAGGTTAGGGTTGGTGGGAATGGCTTGAGAAGGATTGGGGCAATCCTTCATTTAATGAGGTCCACCACATCTCCAACACTTATCTTCTCCCCCTTGCATAGTATAAAATGATGTGAAACCACCTTGTACCCATTTGACCCCCAAATGACCCTTTTGGTATTCTGTGGAATGGTTTTATTGGGCTAACCACAAGATTGTTTAACCAATGGTGTGGATGCATTCCTTGGGTTTTCTTTGTTGAATTCAAGTGTAACCACCTATTTTTCCACCACGTTCATCTTGACATGTTCCAATAATTGAAGCACATTTGCCAAAGTGGGTTGTGGGGGCTAAAGTAAAATGGCATCCCACACCCAATGTTTAAGTTCATTGTTTAGATCCCATATCAAAATTGAATCGCTTGGGCTTACATTATGCCTTGTGTCACAATGATCAACTTACACATTTGTGCATGGGCTTCTTATAAACTCTCATGAGGCTTACATTAAAATTCTTACAAACTTTTCAATTTCTTGGTAAAACAAAAAAATGGAAAATAAAAAATAAATTGAATTGTACCCGCCCTTTGTTTTATCCCAAGCATAGCTCGAAACCCCCAAACCTCCCAAGCTTGTCAAACATGGCAAGTTCAAGTCATGTTCAAGTGATCTTGAAAGCTCACGTAATCAGAACATGGAGTTCCACACTTTTGCTCGCTTTTTTTTCCCCTTCTCCTTTTACTATTTCTATTTTTTTTCTATCACTATGTTGTAAACACTACTAAGACCAAACAACAACCAGAAAAAAATGATGGTGGTAGGAAAACTTTTCCTCCTTGTGCCCTCCTTCTTTTGTTATTATAGTTGTCATGCAACAATGGTGATGATGATGGTAATGATTATGAGAGGAACCCAAGTTTGAAACTTGGGTTGGTGGCAGTAATGGTGGGGTGGTGGTAATGTTTTTGCTACTACTATTGTTTTGTTGTTCTTATGTAGTTGAAAGAGAGAATGGGAAAAAAAATGGAAAGAGTAAAAAGAAAGGGAAAACCTTCTACAAGAATGAAAGGGCCTTACTCGTGGGTTTAAAAAAAAAACCTTCACATTTATAAAGGCTCCTCTAGCAACTTCGTTGGTTTTCTCCACATTTTAAGGTAATTAAACCTTGTTGGGGTTTGAATCCATGAAGAGTGCTAGCTATGAATAGTTAACATGTAAATACCCACACCACACCATGCAAACAAATCTAACTTGAAACCATAACACAATTGCAAGAAAATCATGTGCAAAAACATAAACAACAAATCCTATTGTTAACCTAACTAATTTAACTATAACACTAAACAATTTTGGTGATTCAAAATGGTCATTCACCTTCAATGAAAACAAGAGTCCAAGCTTAACATTTCCACACAACAAAATGAAAAAATTAATACCAAACACAAAACACAATATTTTTGCATGTGATAGTAAAGTGTGCTACAACCTCAAATCACCAAAAGTGATTCGGGATTTCAAAAATTGGGATTTATCCCATCCATGTAATATTTCAAACCCCATTCATGATTAAATCAATTTCAAATAAAAATCCAAAAAACAATTAAGTTAACTTGGTTTATTTATACATGGAACCTAACTGAAAAGCTAAACTGACAAACTTGACATGTTACCTATACTAGGTTATTGATGGGATGAATTATAATTTCAATTTATTATTAATTTCTTAAAATATTAATGGAAAAATTAATTATTTATCTTCAACCTATCCTACCTACCTTACCTAGCTAGCTACCCTATTGTAACTTCCCAATTCCTTACCTATCTAAAACCTACCTATAATTTGTATACAAGTATTAATTTAATATTTATTTTCCAAAATTTATGATTGCATGTTCTATTTGATTCCATGTTTCATTTTACTACATGTCTATACTTTTTTACTAGAGGTGTTCATTTTTTGTCATGTTTGATCTAATGTTAAAAAGGTCATTTTAGTCAATTGAACTAATCAAAAAAATCATGTCTATTAACAACCAAGGGCCTTTAATAAAATTAACCAAATTTTTAATCAAAACAAATAGGGTAATCAAGTTGGACATCTTGAAAAGCCATGAATTCTTGTAGTTTACATTCATCATCCCCTTGATGTCCTTCTACATCAACTTGACATCCTTGTCATCATCCAAAGAAAAAAATCATTTTCCCACATCCTTTTGAATGTTTCCCATTATCCCCTAGATATTGTGCATCTTGGTGGCCCCATCATCCCTTTGTTATTCCCCATTGTCCTTTTATCACCACACTTGCCTTTGTCCAAATTTGGATGTAGCAATATCCTCTAATTAAAAAATCTTAAACAAACTTAATTTTTATTAAAATCACCCAAATTAAGGACATCCTACATATTGAAATGTTAACTTGGGAAGTTTTGGCATTGAACAATAAAAGTAATGGAAATAATTAAGTGGAAAAAAAATTCCTACATATACACCTTGTAGGAATTTTGTGGTACAGTTAATAAACTTGGATTGTAAAGTATGTTGTAGGCATGATTGTAAAGAGTTCATTGTCAATGACCAAAGGAACTTGTTAAGGGAAGGGAAGGGAAGGGGGGCGGGGGGGGTGCTAAGGATGTCAAGGAATGGTGAGTCGAAATTGAAAGTCCTTAGGGAGCTAGGAGTTGATAGGGTTGGGGTCGAAAGTCATTGTTATGTCACTTGAGAAAGAAGAAAAAAAGGGGAAGGGGAAATATGGTGAATGAGGGAGAGAAGAAAGGGGGATAGGGGGGAGGGAAAAATTAGAAAAAAAAGGAAAGTTGAGAGGAGGAGGGAAAAAGAGAGAAAAAAAAAAAGTTGAGGTTTTATAAAACATTTTCAAGCCCTCGACCTTTTACACAACTTGAAGGGACCTCCTCCATTTTGCAAAATGCAAGGGACAAACTTTGTTAAAGCTTAAAGGTGAACAACTTCAACACAAAGTTCATCCCTTGGCCCCATGACTAAACTTTTGTCTTTTTCCTAATGCTCATAGATCATGTGAAAATACAAAACAATTAAATTACAAGCAAAATCCCTCACCCAAATCACAAAGATAAAAAAACTATAACAACACACTAAAAAATAGTGAAAATGAAACAACCAAATGCAAACCCTAGTTGTCAATGAACTTTTATTTTGTTTCTTTCTAATTCCTTTTAAACCATGAGAAAATTAAAAAAACTCTTAGATTGCAAACAAAATCTCTCACCCAAATCACAAAGATAGAAAATAATTGCAATAGCACATTGAATTACAAAGAAAGTGAAAATATAATAGACAAATGCAAACCCTAGCCATCAATGGACCTTAGAGGGATGCATTACAAACATGACAAAGGGCACTATGCTACATGATTGCTTGGATAAAGTCCATACCATATAGTGATACACATGTGCATATTTGATACATTACTCATGGGCTATGCATGTCCATGTTCATTTTGTGATTTCATGTTTTTTTTTTTGGGTGACATTTTGGGTTGATTAGACCTAGTTAACATGAGTCTATTGTAGGCACATGCATTAAAACCTTGTGATCATTTTATTCTTAAGGAGATTGTGTGATTATTCTTTGGATTAATTTAGAATCTATGATTTTAAGCGGTCCATATATATGTATGTGAGTAATTCAAAAAAAATAATTCAAAAAAATTAATTTTTCAATGCCTTTTCATGTCCATGTTATATAATAAAATCAAAATTGAGATTGACATAAATAACCATGAACTATTGAAAACCATATGAGAACATATGAAGAAATAAAAAGGGAAGAAGGGGGGTGAATATTACTAAATTGATAAACCTCCATCTCCTTTACCATTGTTCTTACCTTTTTTCACATTTTCAAGTTGAATCTTAAGGTAATTTTCAAAAATTATTTAGAAAAAGAAGGACATTCCATAAATCCAAAGCTTTTCCTTGGCCAACCACAAGGTTCTATTTACAAATTCCTATCATACTACAAATTGAAACATGGTCATGAAGTAAAATGTATGTACAACATTCTCCAAAAGTAAG